>Ga0154674_1186_pt1 | contig 33530 bp, 27 predicted proteins | sample Rifle2008BG13ft_FD_116103 | JGI IMG/M metagenome (GOLD analysis project Ga0154674, IMG submission 116103) | Chloroflexi bacterium RBG_13_46_14
CGCGTTTTGAACCCTGCTAGCTGAGCCGAGCCCCCTAGCCCCCTCCCTAAGTAAACAAAAGGGCGAGATGTTGGCCGTCCTGTGACAGCCCAATGCAGCTTTGATAAAATGCAGGTAAAGGCAGAGAAAATGCTAACCGTAACGAAGGGAAGGGTGAAAAATGGACGGCTGGGAATTCTCAGAATGGATTCGGTGGGTAGACAGGAAAAACCTTAGCAGCCTCGATTACCCAGGCGTCTATGCACTGGCAATATCAGATACTGATCTTTCTGGACAGGCATTCGACTGGCGTCCAGAAATCGCCTACTTTGGTATGACGAATTCCAAAGGAGGTCTCAGGTCACGTCTCAACCAGTTCGACAACGCAATCAACTGGAAGGAAGGGCACGGGGGAGGATCCAGGGTTCGGTATAAATATAGAGAGTACTCCGAATTGGTGCCGAATTTATACGTGTCAGTCCGTTCGGTGAAGTGTGACGTGAAATCCAACACACCCTCAGACCTGCGTCTGATGGGTGAAGTGGCCAAATTTGAGTATGAGTGTCTGGCCAGATTTGTCGAGAAGTTTGCCCGACTTCCAGAGTTCAACGACAAACAGAGGTCTCCAAAGGCCCGACGGACGACGATGCAATAAGGACCAAGACGGGTTCGAATCATCGTATGACTCGATAAAAGTCCAGAATGTGTAGCAACACCGGACAGAGCTCACGAATTGAGATAATTGAAAAAATTGTAATAACTACTTAAGATGAGACAACTCTATCGGAGTAAGTAATAGAATGAGTGACGACAAGAGGTCAGCATATCGGTGGTGGATAATAGTTTTTGCTATCGTATTTTTCTTGAGTTTTGTACCGGATATATTCGGACTGAGGGCTTATATCAGCATAATAATTCGAAATCCTGAATTAATGGAAACTGGTCTTGGTACATTAATTCGGAGTAGCATTGTTACCTTTGTTGATGGTGTGTTGTTTATAGTTGCTGTTATCCTGTCGTTACGCACAGCTTATTATAAGAGTTCGACACATCAAAAATGGTTCTTGGTCATTGCAGCTGGCTTTGCGTTGAAGTTTGTCTTTGGGCTAACAGCAGGCATTCGCCACTTTAACATTCTGAGTCAACATGATTTTACCGAGACTTACAGGATGGAGTTTTATATGTGGATTGGCGGAAGCATTGTTATATTAGCTTATGGAGCGTTAGCTGTCGTGGCTACTGTCCTATCGAGACGAATGGCACTAAAATCGTGAGAGGTCGTCTGAAAATCCCAGAATGATGTGCCACTCGACAATAGCTTGTTTCATCACCTTCGAAGAAATGTTACGTTGATAATCGATTTCACTTTTAAGCATTTTGTCCCTTTTGTAGAATGATTGACTTTATACTGGTAGTAGACTATCAATATATAGTCCTTGCCTTATATCAAGTAATACTCTCTTTCGGAACCAAGTCTATTATAGCGAGTGTTATTGCACATTGTAGAGTGTATTTATCTTTTGACAATGTATTAATAATTTACTGTACTTAATCCCCAATAATAAACAGAAAAATACGTTCCTTTGACCATCTTCTACGCCTTCTTGAGTTGCTGGAGGTGTGTGTGATGAGAAAATAGGCACTGCGAACCGTGGAAAATACCGGATAGCGGTGCCTTTTTTATGTCGAAAACTAGCATGAATCCAATTATTTCTTAAGGAAGTAATAACAGTACAACGATACGTGGAAATATGAATAATACGAGACGGCTAGCTCTGTCAGGGGAAACCAGGGTGCTGAATATTGACAGCATATATCAGCTTAATTACCAGCCATACTCTTCCCGTGTCCGGAGCCCTGGGGGTAATCGGGATCAATGACAGGCTAGCCACGGAGGTGGAATATAAGTTCATTTCAAACGGTTATTAACATAGGAGGTGAATTCAATATGAAAAGAAAAATAACCTGGACGATAATAAGCTGCGTAATGGTTCTATCTCTGGTAATAGCATCTTGCGGAACCACGACAACAGAAAAGGTAACTGAACAGGAAGAAGATAAAGTAATAATAACGGAAACGGAGTCAGGTGTCAGGGAAGAAACGGTAGTAGTAAAAGAAGAAGGGATACTATCGCCGGATGTGCCGAAATATGGCGGGGTAATCACAAGTGTAGCAACGGGTGACCCGATGGGCTTTGATCCGGGGATAACTATGTCGGTCATGTGTGGGACTATATATTTTACTCACGATAAGCTGGCCAGGGGAGACTGGGCAAAAGGGCCGGCCGGTACCGGTGAGACCGACTGGCTGGACTACCTAACCTGCGATTGGGATCTGCTGGGGTCTTCTCTGGCGGAAAGCTGGGAGACGCCCGATGGAGAAACTATCATCTATCATATCCGCCCCGGTTGCCACTACTGGGACAAGGCGCCGATGAACGATCGGGAGATTACAGCTGATGATGTCGTCTTTAGCATAAATCGGCAGTGGTCGGCACCGACAGGCTTTCACAACGTTTCCTGGGGAGCTGCGAGCAAGCCACTATCGGTAAAAGCTCTCGATAAATATACCGTTGAGCTCAAAGTGCCTTCCGACTTACAAGGGATGCATCTGAGTCAGACCGGAGGCTTCCTTTACATCGAGGCCCCGGAAGTGGTCGAGCAATATGGCAATTACCAGGACTGGAATGTCATGGTGGCAAGCGGACCGTGGATAATTACCGATTATGTTGTTGGCAGTTCTCTAAACTTCGAAAAGAACACGAACTACTGGGCGTATGACCCCATTCACCCGGAAAATCGACTCCCGTATGCCGACAGTCTTAAGCGGCTGATAATACCAGACTCTTCTACCCGGCTAGCGGCATTTCGGACCGGTAATATTGATTACGTACAGGCCCTTTCCTGGGACGACTATAAACTGCTAAATGAGCTATTGCCTGAGCTGGAGACCTGCCGTCTCTTTGGCATGAGTAATTTCCTGGTAGCCAGGGTTGACAAGCCGGAGCTGCCTTTCGCAGACCTCAGGGTCCGGCAGGCAATAAACCTGGCCTTAAACCAGCAGGAGATATTAGACGAGTACTATGACGGTCAGGGCGAGCTACTCAGCTGGCCCTGGTATTCCTGGAAGGCAAATGCGGGGGCTTACATCCCGCTTGAGGAAATGCCAACAGAGCCAACAACCCCCGACTCAAGGTGTGGTGTGCAGGAGCTATTTGAGTACCACCCGGACAAGGCAAGACAGCTTCTGGCCGAGGCAGGGTATCCTGACGGTTTCAAGACCAGCATTGCATGCAGTTCAGCTCACGTGGACCTCTTATCTATATGCAGAGAGCAACTCCTTGATGTTGGAATTGATATGGAGCTTAAGGTGATGGAGCCGAGTATTTATAATAGCGTTCTCAGGGGCCGGAAGCACGACGAGATGATTGTTACAGGGGGAAAGTTCTATTTCCTGCCCTGGTTCTTCTACGAAGTTCGGATAGAAAATTTTGACAACTGCGCCTTCTACGAAAACGAACGCACCAGGGCTGCCTATAACGAGTGTTCCACTTATGTTATGAAGGACGTGGATAAGACCTGGCAAATACTGAAGGATATAACCCCGTTCATGGTCGAGCAATGCGTCATGGGAGGATATCTGCCAATACCATATGCTTACGATATGTGGTGGCCATGGCTCCAGAACTGGTACGGTGCAACCAGGATAGGTTATTGGGAACCGGAGACTACCTCCAGGTACGCCTGGGTTGACGTAGAGATGAAGAGGGCTATGGGGTACTAGGCACGTTGGGTTAATAAGAACCGTGCAAGGTAAAAGAGAACGGGGGATATTCATCCGCGTTCTCTTTTACAGGCACCGTCTTATATCCAGGTAACAGCAATCAACAGAATAGGTAAATATCACTTCATCCCAGCAGAAAAGTCATATATGATAGCTACTAAGTAGATAAATCCTATCGGCATGCGGACGAGAATATTAGATATCACTGATGGGGGCAGGTCAATAGGCAATACTTACTCCATACTGAAAAAGAATCTTCCAACCAATCACTCCATCAAAGCGGATACCAAATCTTTCCTCTATATTTTCAAGATCAACAATTCTCAATGTGACATCTTGAATAGCCAAACCTCCAATATCCACAGTATGCTTGTCTGATAGCTTGACTTCTGCAGTTCCTATACCACCCGTCCTGGATACTGTTTCATCACCGACAATACCAAGTTGTATCGCAGTATTCTCATTGATTACGGTTCCACCGGCACCGGCATCGAATATGAATGTTAATATAATATTAATATCAGGTGCGATCTTATTCCGAGAAAAAAATTGTGTGCGATAAAACAAGTACTTGTTTTATCACTTTTGCAGAAACATCCTCTTCCGAAGCAATGCCACAATCAGGCAGATCGTTGAGTAACCATCGCTTGTTTCGTATAATCTAGTCTTAATAGTGATTCGAAAAACAAATTTATTGAATAAAGATTGACTTCGTAATTAGTATTGAAACATGTAGAGAATCTTGTATTTTCGTTACACGCAAGAGTGTCCAAAATAATAACGGTCAACTTCAATGATTAGTAATCGAAAAGGTCTTTAACCGACGTTTTCAATGCCTTAGCTATCGCGTGAAGGTTATTCAGTGACACATTACGTTCACCGCGTTCTATTGCACCTATATAGGTCCGGTGCAACCCATATTCATCAGCAAATACTTCCTGGGACCAACCAATATCTTTCCATAGTTTTCTTACCCTGATTCCAAACTCTTGTTGAATAGTTTTATTCTTTCTTACGGGGACAGGTACTGTAACCACCACACCATCAGGGGGTAGTTATCCGGCTGGCACCATGGTGACACTTACTGCCGTGCCTGCTGTGGGTTATAAGTTCGACCACTGGAGTGGAGACATTACTGGTACCTCATCAACTGCAACTATTACTGTTGATAAGGACATGAGTGTTACAGCCCATTTCAAACCGATATTGTAGTATTATTAAAGACACCGCCTTTTTAACCAGTTAATCATCGGACGTCCGGTCTATACAAAGTAAAGACAATGTGGATTATATTAACCTGACCTGAGAGAAAGCCCTTAGGTAAGGGAGTCAGCTTGGATGGCGGCACTCACTGGTACCTTCCTCAACGACTATCCACTGTGCCACTGCCACGATACGTACTCCGAAACTCAGTGTCCAAAGATCAGACTGACACCCCGTTTTTAGCCCTTGTATGGGGGTTTAGAGACGGTCGACCGGTACCCCGTAGGGGGCTTTACTACCCCTGTTGCTGGGTAGGGGGCATAGATAAATATTAGATTCGAAGCTAATACGGAGTTTTTTCAAGGTCTCCCCCGGTGGTGCAAAGAGGTGAAAATTAGCACTTATTCCCCCAGGGGGGGGTGCCTCAAACCCGGGGTACTACCGGGTCGTCGCCGGGCTAATGTAGGGGGTGAGACAGGGCAAAAAAGGCATTGCGTGGGGGTAGTGCTGAGATTCAAGATTTCCTTGGTCAGAATCTTGAAATTTACTTCAAAATACTTCCTGTATAAATATATCTGGCATCCGGTATAAGATCAACTGTGAGATATATTTACGTATTTAGGCTGTATTTTTGATATCTTTGATATAATTTTTGCTTAATATTTTTCGAATTATACTTACCAAGCAAGTGTGCAATTGGAGGTTTTTAGGAAATTATGAATAAGCATTAGGTTAAACAAGCAAAACTGATTGTAATGCGAGCATTTACTCTACCGCCTGTACCCATACTGCTTTTGATCGAAAACCTAATTTCTCCAGAACTGCGTCTCCAGCCATTACCCAGATGAACATGAGTATAGTCAGAAATATAGACGGCATTCTCGCCATCCAAGGAGCCTCAAGCATATACTGACGCCCTGTACCACTCAACATCCCGCCTAATTCTGGAATTGGAGGTGGTATTCCAAAACCAATATAGCTAAAGCTGGAAGTGTATAGTATACCTCCGGCCATGAAAAATATAATTATAATAGGGATTGACCATAATACACCATAAAGCCAGCTTTTCCCTTCCGGTGGGGATTGGTACATTTCCCGCATCATGGCTAATATCCGAGGTACTAATAATATTCCAATAACTAGTGATACCTGTAAAAGTCCAGGACCGAGAATACTCATTAGAAGTATGCCGAGAACAAACCACGGGAAAGCACAGATAATATCTCTAGGGAGCATTAATATATCTTCCAGAGTATCTCCCAACCAGTTGTTCATATTTTTCAAATATGCGGCTAGTAGACTCCAGCTAAAAGGAAATATAAGCATAATAAGAATACCTACGAAGACTGCCCATGGAACAACTCCCCCGAAACCCCAATTAATAGCTATACCAGGAATCAACGCTAGAGTTGGAGCCAGGAGATCCATCCTGGTACCATAAAGTATTCGACTAAAAATATCTCTCCCTAAGTTGTCTGTACCGAAGATATGTTCGGGTGAAGGAGCACTCAAGCGTTCTGTCAGAATTATTTCATTGTATCCGTAAGGAGCGAATTGTGGTGCAACGGCTGCAAATAAAATGGTTATAAACACAAGTACCAGGCAAAATACTACCCAGCCTTTATGTATTCTCATATTGGATGTTTCCTCTCGTTGTTCTGATTCAGCTAAGACTGAACAGTGGCTAAAGTGATTATAGGCTGTTTCAATTATGTCCGCTATTAGCTTCACTATGGCGACAATAAGAACAAAAAACCATACAATACCAAACAGTAGAGGATAATCCCTGGTAACGGCTGCTTCGATCACTAACCTCCCCATACCACGACTAGCGAAAGCCATCTCTATCGGAATGGTAATGACTATAATAGCACCTATGAGTTTAAGTAATCTGATTATCAATTTGACGCCAACGTGCCTTATTAATTGCCATTTATTGTGACCCAAATCCTCTGACCATACCATTAATTCTCCATGGCCTACCTGAACAAGTAACCACGCCGGCAGTAGAGAAACGAAGAATATCTGCCACCAGAAATACCATGATCCTTCAACAGAAAATTCCCATCTCGACCAGATTGTTGGGAATACGATGAAAAGTGTACCTAGCATAAATATCGGAGCACTAACTCCGCTACTAACAAATATTAGCCGTAATATCTGTCTGATACGGAACAACCATGCCGGGGTATTAGTAATTCGGCCAATTAGTGTACCTATGGTAAGGAGTACTGCTGCTAAAAACAAACTCAAGAGCCCCCCAAAAACTAAAAGCCCCACCATTGCTGGTATCCTTTCGGCAATCGTTTCAGATACAAGTTCGCCCGTCCATAAAGAGATAGACCAGTCCCACGCACTTGGATCGCGCGGGATTACTTGATCATTTTGTGCCATCATCATGTCAATCACATCACCTGGTATAGCGTTTCGCATTCCGATTAACATTGGCCATACAGCAAGTATGATCAAGCCGGTAAGCGCTATCCTTCTGTCAATTGCGATAATTGCTCGTTTTCTTTCTGTACGCATATTAAGTACTCCTTGGTGATATTACGGTTAAATTAAAAAATAAGAAAGGGCACGTGCCCCGCTGTATTCAACGTGTTTAGTGCCCTTCATCCTCTTTTAATATCCTCGTCACTTGTTCACTCCTTGTAGTATACGAGGAATTTTATAGGTTAATCAGTTTTCTTTGTGTTGGAGTTCGATTGTAATTCACTATAAATTAAAATGTCAATAGGTGAACAGCTGTTTCGGTCCAACAGAAATTATGGCTCAGACTTTCGATAATACTGAATAAATCAATCACCTATCCAGCGAACTATACCGATAATCGTAACAAAAATAATCCTCGAACTCATCATATCTAACAACCTTCAACTCCGTAGTCTTCTCCTTTCTCTTTCCTATCAGGTGGCTTTTAGCCACCGATATAATAGCAAGAAGGGATCTTGATGCAAAACCATATCAGTCCAAATTCAGCGGCTTCCACCAGACTGAGACTCCACGATCCTTCAGTTGCGGGATATAAGTAAATTCAGATTCCTCGTTCAGAGGGTTTTCAGTTAGACGTAGAATTTCAAGGTTCTCAAGATCCAGCAGGGTTGATATATCCCTGATCCGGTTGCCTTCAAGTCCCAGTCTACGAAGTTTCTTTAACGAGGAAAGAGGTAAAGTATCGTTTACCCTGTTCCAGTTCAGGTCCAGAACCCTGAGGTTTTTCATTAAGGACAGTGCCGAAACATCCTGTATCTGGTTCATGTGTAAATCCAGATAAACCAGCCCGGTCAGGGATTTCAGCGGGGAAACATCGGCTATTTTGTTATAATGCAAGCCCAGGTATTCAAGCGAAGCCAGCGAGGAAAGGCCGGAGACATCGCTCAGTTCATGGTCGCTTAATTCCAGCCATTTCAGACTCTTCATACCATCGAGAGGAGGAATTTCCAGATTTCGGGGGCGGTTTTCCCACCGGTAAAAATGCCCGGTAACCCACAGGTATCTGAGTTCATGAAGGGACGCCAGAGGAGAAATATCGGTAAGCTGTTCGCAGCTAATAAACAGGTGCTTAAGGTTGATCAGTGAAGCCAGCGGCGAAATATCTTTTACCTGAACACTTTGAAGCCTGAGGGATTCCAGACTCGCCAGAGATGAGAGAGACGAAATATCGGCGATATAGTCATCGTCAAGAGTTAGTTCCTTAAGACTTATGAGTAAAGCTAATGGCGAAATATCTGTCGTCCTTCCGGTAACGCTGTCAGGTACTTTTGATAAAAATCCCCCACTGAAACTAAGTCTCTCCAGTGATTGTAGATTTTCAAGAGGCGATAAATCGGTAAGCTTGTCGCCTGCGAGCTTGAGTTCTTTCAGTTTGGTCATCGGCGAAAGAGCCGAGATATCCGAAGGTCCGGTATAAAGCGAAAGTTCGGCAAGCTCCGTCATCGAGGACAGCGCCGATATGTCCAAATGCTCACCATGCAGCCAGAGTTTTTTCATATTGGAGAGCGAAGCCAGCGGTGAAATATCCGTATCCTCACTCACACCCAGGCTGAGAATTTCAAGCTCAGGCATGGCGTACAGCACCGAAATATCCGTGAGGTCGTATTCATTACCGATAAGATGGAGCGTCTTAAGTCCGGTAAGAGAAGCGAGGGGCGAGATATCGGCTATCTCGTTATCGAAAATCCACAACTCCCGGAGATCAGTTAAGGAGGAAAGAGGTGATATATCCGAAATACTGCAGCGCCCCATGTGCAGTATGGTAAGGTTAGTCATCGATGACAACCAGGATATATCGCCTATCGGCGCAATACCGACAGCCTCTGCCGGCAGGTCATCCAACGTAGAGAACAGTCTGCTTCCAAATTCCGAGAAGCCTCTTATATAAAGCTCAGTAAGGCAAGGTAGTGAGGTAAGAGGAGAATAATCCACGCCCTCCATGCCTCTAATCTGCAGCCTGGTCAGGCTGGTTAAAGAGGCTAGAGGCGAAAGGTCTTCCACAAGTGTACCAAGAATCAATTCATTCAGGTTAGTCAGATAAGAAAGCGATGAAATATCGGTGTCTCTTCCTGTGCTAATCAGAAGCTTCTTTAATCCTATCAGCGAGCTAAGGGGAGAGATATCATTCACCATACCAGGGGTAAGCTGCAATATGGTGAGGCGGGTCAGTGAAGATAATGGAGAAATGTCATCTATCTTTGAATTATAGGTAATATAGAGTTCGGTCAGACCGTTGAGTGAACCTAAAGGAGTAATATCATCTATCAGGTTATTATCGAGACGCAGTACTTTCAGGTTTTTCAGGGAAGCCAGCGGTGAAATATCTTCAAGCTGGCCGTACCTCAGATACATCGATGAAATCCTGTGAGATATACCGTAATACGAATATTCCATGCTTCTTTCCCAGTCAGGATGTGAAAAACCGCTTATATCGAGATTTTCAAGTTGAGTGAGTGATGCCAGAGGTGAGACATCGGTAAGCGGATTTCCGCTTATATCCAGTACGGTCAACTCTGTCGACTCGGAAAGCGGCGAAATATCTGAAATCTGGTTGAAGCTGAGGTTCAGGCTGGTAAGGCCGGTCAGCGACGCCAGCGCGGAGATATCCTCTATCCGATTCATTGAAAGGTCCAGAGATGTCAGGCCGGTGCAGTATTCCAGTCCTGAAAGGTCACTGATATCTTTATCCTCAGCATCCAGAGAAGTTATCTTCTCCAAATCGGAAATATCAATGTTGCCGGATGGCTTGCCGACGGTATCCCTGATAACCGTCTCCAGATTGCTATCGGGAAACTCGACCTTTTCAACACAGCCACATACGGGCATAGCCGCCACCAGTAACATAATGGTCATTATCAACATTATCAACTTTTTCATCTGTCAATCTTCCAACTTCATAGCACAGGAAACCGATCCTATCTGTCGCGAAAGCTCATAGACAAGATATTCGCCGCTCATTACCGGGTTCAGCCAGACCTCCCAGGCAGTGCTCTTTATCTCCCTCCCGCCGTGATTTTCGGTATATTCCAAGCCTTCCGAAGCTACTATAAGCGTTTCCTCTCCTGTAGACAAATCATAGAGAAAAATCTCGGCCGAGCCGGACTCGGTTGTACCGGCCGCTTCATCGAACGTGTAGCAATCATCGGAGGAGTTACCCTCGGTCAGCCGTGAATCTGCCCAGACAATGCGGTCGCCGGAAATCGCCGGGCAATACGAACCGACAACATAGTCGCTGTTCGAGATTCTTGTTTCCTCACCGGTCTCGATATCATAGAGATAAACATCGCATTCACGCGCAGCCAGTTTCCTCTCCCAGACAATGCGTCCGCTATCGATTACCGGAGAGGAATCGCAGGCCGGAGAATTCGTCACCTGTACTTCCTGCCCCGTCGAAAGGTCGTAAAGATAGATATCGTCATTAGAAACCGGTGGATGAGTCTGTATCCGGGTTGCGGGATCATCATTCCGGTTGTCCGTCCAGACCACTATACTGCCACTGACAGCAAGGTCGGTGTCCGTGACGGTGCAATCAGAGGTAATTCTCTTCTCCTTTCCCGTTTTCAGGTCGTAAGCGTAGACATCGAAATAATGGGGATATTCGTCGTTCTCTTCATTACGGTTGTCCAGCCAGACGATGGTATCGCCGGATATCCGAACTGATTTCTGAACGTAGTCGTCATCGGTTATCTGCCTTACCTTGCCTGTAGATATATTGAGCAGGAATACCTCCCAGTCGAGACTGTAGAAATCTTTATTCGCAGAACCCTTGAATTCGTCGCTGTAATTGTATTGCGCCCAGACAACCCATACACCGGAAACAGACGGAGCTTCGAAGCGGCAATCGAGCGGGATTTCCTTCAGCCTCTTCTTTTCCCGCGTCCGCAGGTCATAAGCAGTGATATACATTGCCTGCAGCCCGGAATCTCCTACATATTCTCCAGCAACAAGCACATCGCCCCATATCGACTGCGTGGAATACCGCCAGCGCCCCCCGATTTCCCAGCTATTATCAGGAGACTCGCTGCCTCCATTCGAGGAACAACCGGAAAGACTGCCCCCAACCAGAGTCGCCGCTAGTATTGCCGCCAAAATTACTTCGAAAGTTCTTTTCATTCAGTTTCTCCGCATATACCGCACTAGTCCGCCAGCCAGAATGGCTGAGAAATACGAATATTTCCCGTTCTAGCTACAGTCCGTAAGTTGCTACCGGTAGCGTCTACTGCCATCAATTCGAACACATTTCGTGAATTGGTAAAAATAAATCCTTTACCATCCGGCGTCCATGACGGGGATGAACCAGTCATGTTAACCGAGGACACTATTCCATCCTCCAGGTCTATGATAGTTATCTGCCTGGACCCCGAACCAAAAGCGATTTTACGGTTATCCGGAGACCAGGATGGTTCTGCCTCGATAGCGTAAGTACTATTTGTCAGGTTGGTCAAGATACCTTGCTTTACGTCTATCATAAACACATCCGTGTAATGGTCATTGTCACTCAAGGAATTATTGTACAGATGATAAGCTATACGGCTTCCGTCCGGCGACCACCGAAAATCAGGATTAAAAACAAACTGTCCCTCGGTGTGATGGGCTAACAGCCTTCTATTATTTCCGTCCGAATCCATAATAAATACATGACGAGGAACATTTTTCATTGTCTCGGTATCTATTCGCCCGACGAAGGCGATTTGTCTTCCATCAGGAGAATAAGAGGGCCATTTCTCCATTACGTCCCTGGTATCAGTCAGCCTCTTCATCTCTCCGGTTTTAACATTGACGGTGAACAGGTCCATATCAAATTCCTTGATTATCTCTACATGCACAGTGCTTCCCTTTGGTGTCTCGATTCTGGTTACCCGTGTAGAATCCATTGAAAGAACGATGGTCTTGCCACTCGGAGACAAAGCTATACTTTCAACGTTTAAGTCTGTGATGTCGAGTAGTTTCCGGTGAGTTCCGGTATCGGTATCAACTACTGAAAGCCAGCCTTCCTGGGTATCTTCAAAATATTCAACGCAGGCAAGAATTTTGCCGTCCGCCGACCAGATATTGTGATAGGGCATTGGATGATACCAATAAGTAAGTCTTTTCAGGTTGCTGCCATCCAGGTTCATGCTGTACAGGTAACTGGTATTCGTTTTACTCTCACTTCTGCTGGAAAAGACAATTTTACCTTCGTTACCACTTCTGCAACCAACAAAGGCTAAAACAAGCCCGAAAACTAAAAGCAATATAATCCGGATTTTCACTTTGTTTTTCATCTAGTCCGTCTCTTGCTGGTTTAACGCCGCATCCTTTTCAAAATGATAACCTACAAAGAATATACGAAAAAGGTTTAAAAGTATCACAAACCAGTAGAATGATTGGGCTGATAATGGAAGATCTTATCAATTTCACTATCTGAGTTATACTAATGGCAGGTATTGGAACGTTTTGCTATTCTACAGCAAACGTCGCCGAGATCACCTTCTGCTCCCCGGCATAAACCCTTAGCTCATAATTCCCTGGCTCATCAGGTACTGTCCAAGAGTCATTAAAAGCTACATCGGAGATCTGCCCCGGTTTAAATGGTTCAAGTCCCTCAGGTATAGGAAGGTCTATCTCTTCCTTTGTCTCTTGGTTATAAAATGTGAACCTTGATAGAGTTATTTCGTCCTTCAAGTTCTTGCTTACCGCTAGAATGATGAATATTCTATCTCCCGGATGATAAGGCGACCCCACGACCGTAGATTGGGGGACTGGCTTTTCGGGCATAGTTCCAAACTGTCCCGTCGGAAGTAAATGGTCCAGCGGTTCCTTCATAACCGTTATCCGGTCGATCAGCACCGATGTTTGAGTTGAACATCCTGTATATGCTAGACACAAGACTATCGATATGTTCACTATTAATAGAAAGACCCATTTCATTTTACCAATTCGCATGACCGTTATTACACTCACATGTTATATTTTCTTCCTGAGACGGCAACTATATAATCGGCATTGGCTTTCTTCTTGCTAATAATCAACTAATGCAAGCTCATTCTCCAAGTTTAATACCGCCCGGTTCCCATACAGGATCACCTTCAGAGTTAAGTTTCTGGATAAACGAATCCCGGGAGGAAAAAACATCCATCCCCAATGGAGATGGGACCAGCGGTCCTGTCGTCCATGCTAACAGTAACCCCCCTTCACCGTCCGATATCAAATTTCCTGCCGATGCAAATATCTTATCTTCCGTCTCGATTAATATACCTTTATCACCCCACAGGTTTGTTCCTTCCAAATCCAGTTTTTGTATCCGGAGTCTTTTCTCCTGGATGGATTCGGAATTGCCAATGTAACCCCATGCAACAAAAAACCCGCCGGACCCGTCCGGGGTTCCCTGGCTTGACACCCTCATAGTATCCGGGTCGTGCCAGACCTGCATGCCGTGATCAGACCAGCCTGGCTTTCCGAGCGAATCGAGTTTTTGTGCATACAGGCTGTCCGAACTGCTCCACAGTGTCATTATATTTCCGGACATATCCCGGCCGATGAAGGGAAAGGCTACATAGCCCGGGGCGGTAAGATTTTTGTCCAGTTCGATTTGCGTCTGCCATTCGATGCTACCTGACGAATCAAGATTCAATGCTGTTATATAGTAAATATCAGTAGTGTATTCAATCCAGTTCAGCAAAATTCCCCCCAAACCATCTGGTATCGTCATAGCCTGCTGTCTATCTACGACATGGATCGTGGTATAGAGCACTTTCCCTTTCTTGATGAAACTTTGTCCTTCCCAAAGTAGATTCGCTTCCCCGTCTATTCTCTGCCCGCAGAAACGGCTGCCGTTATCCAGTTCATCCCAGATAACGATTATCCCGCCCGAGCTATCCGGGACCAACCTGGAAGACATGAACTGGTAATTATCACGCCTCAGCAGTACTCCATCGTCATCCCAGAGAAATGTCCCGTCGTTGCCTGTTCTCTGAATAAACAGATTATCCCGCTGATTACTTTTACTATAGGCAATAAAAGCATTTCCTGAACTATCCGGGCAAATTTGTTCCACGCTGCTATTCACCGGCAATTCTGCCTGCCATATAATTTCCCCTCCGGCACCGATCCTGAAAATAGTCTCGGATGGCAGGGCAACTTCGTCAACAGGTGAAACCAGGACGTATGTTATGGCGCCGCCGTTCCCATCACTTATGAGTGTCAGTTGGTCGCTCCTGAACGCATATCCTTTACCCAGCACCCGGTCCCACACAGTTTCTCCATCTCTGTTTATCCTTTGAACGTGGATCTCCTGATATTCATCTGCGGTTAACTCTCCGTAAATAACAATTGCCCCGCCGTTTCCGTCGCTCACGACGTCGGGAGAGGCAATGGATCGTTCCGCTTCCAGACCGTAGATGGCAGAATCTGAAAAATTTACACTTTCATTTTTAACGCTGTCACCGGTTTCCAACTGACAGGAGGATGTAAGAATAATCGAAATGAGTAAGCCGGGAATGGTAATGTACCTCGTTAACAGCGTGAGTCTTTTCATATCATTTTCCTCCTCACTGCAGAATAAACGATTATCTTGTTTGAATTACTATTATTCGTTAACGGGGCTTTCTCCGGGGTAGATAACTGTTTCTGCCAGCCTGTTTATATCATCGCTGAGTAACCATATTTGAGAGGAGCTTGTGCCACGTGAGATCGGGGCGGAGGCAGTCGTTGCTTGAGTTGTGGTACGCCCGTTTTCGGTAACAACACTGTCATTCGGTACAAGGTGAAAGACCTCTATCGTGCACCACTGGAGTTTGCTGTGAAAGATGACCTCTTCGATCGGTTTAAGTTTGCCGTTTTCAAGCTGATACACGCCTGTGCTCCCGTACCCGACATCACCCCAAACGAAACTTATCATCACTGACAGGCCTTCGTCGCCCGTTTCCAGTGAGTCCAGGCCAAGCTTATCGATCTCTCGGAATACCTCTGCCGGATGCCTCTTGACGACAATGTTGTCTGCTTCGTTTGCTCTGATATGAATCCTGTTCTTCCCACCCAGGTCGGCAATATAGGCATACAGTATGCCTTTACTGTTCCTACCGTAGAATGTGAAGTACAGGTGTTCCAAACGGCCATCTTTATCACACCGGAGGTTAAACATGTCCATTTGGGCACTCGGTTCCTGAATATCGGTTGAGTCGGTAATCGCATCCCATAGGTCCAGCAGTGATAACTCAATAATAGACGGGTTGATCTCCGGTGTCGTTGTTATTTTGGTGTCATCACAACCCGGGAGAAACATGATTGAGGCTAGAAATACCAGTACCATTCCTGTTTTAATGACGTGCACGGTAAGTTGTTTCATGTCTGTCTCCTTTACCTGATTAAGAGTGATTTCTCTGTTCAACGAAAAAGTCTTTAAGTGCCTGCTCAAGAGTTTCATAATAGGTCATTGCTTCTTCCTCATACCAGCCGCTGTTAATATATACAGGGGAGGTAACCGCTATATACCGGGAACTCTCATCATAGTACTGGGGGATGTCCCATGAATACTTCTCCTGCTGTTCGATTACCTCCAGGATGGATTCTTTTTCTTCGATGTCATAAAAGTAAAGACGTAGATTAGGTGAAATCTTTGTCCCGGTGGGGTCTCCTGGTATCGTAAACGAGTTCTCCGTATCCTCGAAATCCAGCGTAAAAAGAGGCTCATCCAGTCCCCTCGGGGGGCTCATATGTCCTTCACGTATTCCAAGTTCCATTTCCCATCCCTCGGGCAAAATACCGTAGATATCCATGAGAAATTCCTTGAACTCTTCTCCTTGCTGATTTTTTGCCGGTACTACTGATGAAGCTTTTTCGAGGTCGCTTCCGGTGAACCACCAGTCGCCCACGTTTTTCAACGCTCCAAATGTAAAAGGCGCGTCCGGTTCATGCGAATAAAAGCAGGATATCCATATTTCCACCCAGGATTCATTGGTGTTAAAAGTCACTTTACTCAAAGGTTGAAGCATGCCATTGTCCAATCGGTACATGTTAGGCCAGTCGTAATTCTGCTCCCCAAAATGAACATCGATTCTAATTCCGGAATTCTTCGCATTGTCTATTATAGCTTCTATTCCATAACGGTCCAGTTCTGCGAACGTTTCCTCGGGTTCGTACATCAGGCTTTCCGGAATTTCTTCCTCTATTTCTCCTCCCGCCCACTGAAGTTCGCCTTCGAAATCGGTTGCGGCATTGTAAAACTTGAACATACCTTCGCCGTCTTCGCTGAGATAAGCCGCTGAATAATACTGTACGAAGTCATCCTTAAAATCAATGTAGAATGACTGTAGGTATGTCAGGTTGCCGCTAGCCCCGGTTGTCTCAAGTATCTCATTCCATTAATTCGTCAGGGATAATTCAGATATTGGCAGGTCCAACCGCTTTATTTCCGGACCGCATCCGACTAAAAATCCTGCGGTTAATAGTACATTTAGTAATATGAATAGATTTTTAAGGTTATGTATCTTCATATGTTCCTTTCTGTAAAAGTGTGATAAATTCTTTGAGACAGGAAGAGAAATCACTCTTCAGATTCAGGAATGGCAACACGCCTGTATACATCGATCTTTCGCATACCCGGAACCAGGACATAATCTCCGCTGATGAGCGGTCTCATCCAGCAAAAAGCAAAGGTGATCCCGCCACGAATGAAATCGGTTTCTGTCATAACCGTATCAACAGACAGCAGGTTCCCGGGTTCGGAGATATCGAGAACATCGAGTTGTACCTTGGTGTTTTCGTACTCGGTTTTCGTCACGTAAAGCAGACTGTCATCTATCCTCAGGGAGATGGCAAATCCCTCCGGTCCGACGGTATCGATTTCCTGCGAGGATTCCGGTCTGGAAATGTCGATAACCCGTACACCCCCGGCCCCGAAAGCGATATACGCATAATTGCCGGATACCTGTATATCATTAATGTGTGCCCAGTTACTCCAGTCCATCTTGTGACCTTCCCATCCCGTCTCGGTCGAGAGCCCTCCGGAAAGAGAAAGTTCGAAGTCTACAAGTTTCACCGGATTTTCGGGTTTAGAAATATCATATATAGTCAGGATGTTATTAATACCCTGTAACAGAAGGTTACCATCTATCTCCAGACAACAGTCACGGGTCGGTATATCCAGCCTTGTTACTTCCTTCACATTACCGGGATTGGAAATATCGCATACAATGATCCCATTATATAACTGACCAGACGAAAACAGGTAATCACCGGAAACCAGTATGTTACTATTCGTTTCGACCGTAGCAATTCCCAGGTCCACAGGTGAAACCGGGTCTGCGATATCAACCATCCACAGTCCCTTGTCTCCGAAAAGTCCTGCATATGCAATACCGTCTTTGATGACGATGTCATTTACAAGGTATGATTTTCGCTCTTCGTTAGGATGGACGATACTCGACACCAGACGCGGAGAGACCGGATTCTCGATATCAAAGATAAACAATCTGCTGTTTTCTCCGGGAGTCACGTTCGGACCAATGGTCATGATAAGGCAATCAGTCCCTTCCGTCTCAACCGTATCGAGCGTTACAGCTTCGATTAACACACTGCCTGAATGATAATTGAAATCGGTATTAACGGCACTCACAGCGTTTGAATAGTCCCAGGTGCCGTATCGGTCAAGCTGGAATTCAATGTCAGATACCGGAATTTTTTCATCCGTGTTATTATCATCACAACCTGAGACTATCACCAGACAAAATATTAGTGCCACCGGCAACCCTATCAAACTAAGTTTATTCATCTTTCTCTCTCCCTTATATATCGAGTAGTCGCTGAACCTCATTCAGGAGTTTGCCGTCATTGTCCTGGTACTCCGCCCTATTGTTTATTCTTACTTCTGCATAGTGTTCGAAGCCGAGTTCATAGGTAAGTGGTATTTTACCCATGGAGAGCGAATGAAATATCATATTGAATGGGCGTGAATTTATCGCACCCGGTGGACCATAATGGCGTAGGGGGAGGCTGTTAATGATATCTACCAGCCTCCGGATATCGCCTGCATCGGTGATGGTCTCTATTTTTCCCGAAGTATTATCCTGATCACCTGTATAGTTGATCTCTATACTGTCGATATCGTCCGGCAACGGTGGTTCGGGTGGTTCAAGCGATGTTGTTGTATCACGGCTGACTACCACGGAAAATATTGTTGCATCAAGCATAGCATAGACATGTATTTCCACGCTGATTAGCAGCTGCTCAGGCCGGTAAACCCCTATATTGTGGACATCGTATCCTCCCGGGCCGTTATATTTCATTTCGGTGTAAAGTCGATATCCTTTTCCGCTTAGTTTGTTTTTATACCAGTTTAGGACTTTATTCGCTTCTGCTTGAACTGTGTACTGGTCTGAGATGGTCTCGTAAACGATGTCGAATGGTCTGATTTCGGGCTGAAGTGCACGAGGTGTCGAAAACGGTTCGAATGCCGATTCTCCGGTCGTCACTGCTTCAGCCCCGGGATAAACCGGCATCTCTGCCAGTACATCCTCAGGCTGGACAGATTCACTTTCAAGAATGGTCTCCAAACTCGGTCCATTACAGGACATGGCCAGAACTGTAATTAGAATGCCGGTCAGTAAGAATATCGCTTTTATCGAAATAACCCCTTTTCATTATTATTATTCATGCAGCAGTAGGGAACACAGCTCAATCTTCATTCTTCAATTCTCTTCGCTTTCATTAACTTCCATCCACCGGTAGCAGCGGGCAAAGGTCCGGTTATGAAGGAAACGACTTCCCGTACCTTCAACGGTACCGGCTATTCGCAGCCGCGAGTCAGGTCATCCATTTTTCCAGTCTACAAGTTCACTCAATACCAGCATGTCATCGTGCGGCATTCCTGCCCATGTCCGGTCGCAGCTTCCCAGCGGGAGTACGCTCGAAACCCCTCTCGCCAGTATCCTGTCTCTGAGTTCCAGGCGTCGTTTTTCCGGATAGACGCCGGCCATCGATACATACCTGCTGAGATAGTTCAGCACCTCTTCCAAGCTCGGGGTCGGTCTTACCACTACCAGCCGGCTCATCGGGTGGTCCAGGATGTCGAACTCGCCGGGAACGACCGCCAACCCCGATGAAAAATTGCCTTCTCTCGTGTTGATATGCCACCCGGCACCGATGTATTTACCTCGTCGCAGGCGTTTAATCCGGCCCACGGCTGAAGGCGCAATGAACCCGGGCGCTTCGGAATCCCACCTCGAAAGTGTTTCACGGATTGCTTCGGCGTATTCGTTTGCCTGTTCTTCCGTCCCTTCCACGTAGTGAACCAGCGATGACGTGCAGGCTTTCTGGTCATATATCATCACGTCCGCCGCCGCCAGGGCTGCCACTTCGTCGAGGCTGCTGAAAGCTTCTTTCCCTATCAGGCTGACGCCGTAGCGCGGGTTAAGCGTAACGACTCTGGTAAAGAGTGCTCTCGATTGAACTGAGGTGACTGCCTCCGGCGAACCCCAGACGATTATCCGGTCGAAGGCCCCGGAAGTAAACAGCCTGTTTTCGACGTTATCGTCGCCGCCCTGCCAGTACAATATCGAAAGATTTTTCGTAATCGGGTGGTCGGGAACCGATGCCGCCGCCAGAGCAAACAATGCTCCCGGCAGGACAGCCCCGTACGGCAGTTTCACCGTTGCGCAGGATTTGGTCAGAATCGCCCGTACCGTCGAAAGAAGCGGTACTTCCGGCACATTCCCGGCCGTGATATGCAATTGCCGGGTGGGCATGGCCCGTACCATTGCCCGGCCGTCTGTCTCTGTCCATCCATCGAGGAAAAGACTGCCCGGTTTCCCGCCGAAAGAAAGCTCGTTATTAATCATCTGCCGGGCTTCTTCTTTTCCGAAAACCGATTGTATGGCGGCAAACCACTGTTCGATGAAGGCGTCCGGATATTCAGACGTCAGTCGCCAGGTTTCCATCACCTCCAGGACACAGGTGAAATCGGTCAGCAGAATATCCATGATACGTTCCATGTAGTTCAGGATTGCTTCGACCGGAAGTGAGTATAACCCATCCGCCAACTTACCGGTGTCCGTTTCAATGATGTCTTCAGCCTCGAAGACCGGCATGACCGAGTAGAGGTAATCACCGGTATATTTCATCGTCTTACGGTCGATTACCCTTTCGCGGATAACCTGCGCTTCTGGAAGCCTGGCATAAGTTCTGTCGGTATTCCCGGACGGGAAGGCCGATTCTATCGCTTCACGCCTGATTTCCGGCGGAGAAACAATAGTACCCTTGATGAGAAACGGCACCCGGATTATATCGTTGTCATTATTCAGTAAATCGTACCGATTGCACAATTCTTTCATTTTCCGCTTCCTGTCATGCTTCATGCTTGCATTGAACTCATGATCCCGCCGCATCCCTTGATTTCACTCCCTGCCACCCGTCCTATCTCCGTCACCGCCGGCCCGCTCAGTCCGCATTCGCATGTTCCTTGGACCATTCTGACATAATCGCCCGTGATAAGGAAACCGGGATACGAAACGGCCATCAGGTCAAGAAATCCGTACATCCCTCTGATATCGTTGCCCTTGATCGGATTCAGTTCTTCATCGAAAATCACCGGTTCGATTACCGGCGGTATATGAAACCGCCCGTGCTCGCAGCGCAGCGTCAGTGCGTTGATTTCGGTCATCGAATACCCTTCCAGCACCATCTGCGATGGTATATTCAGAGAGTCGGAGAGCAGGTTCGCCAGCGATTCCCGGTCTACGGCTTCACCGGTAAATGATTTCCAGCCGCCTCCGAAAAGAACAAGGCTGCCTTTTTTCATTATCGGTTTTCGGTTGTCCCCGGCAATGAATTCGCACAGTTCCTTGAATTGGTACGGCGCCCCGAAAATAAAAACCTTATGCCCTGCTTCTGTGGATGCTTTGATGCTGTCGGTTATCCTGCGGTAGTTTTCTTCCTGTCGCCCGACTGCTTCCTCCTGCAGCGGCTTGAACTGCCCGGCGTTCTTCCTCGTTCCGGGCGCCCCGTGTGAGGCAGCGCAGGGCACTTCCGGTTATCTCGATATCGTAAAGATAGGAAACGCTGCGAAACAGCGGCGCCAGCTCTGTTATTAATGCCTGATTCCCCATCCGGCCTCCCCGGAATCCAAGAAACACGGCATTGAAATCGGTTAGCCTCTTTTTCCCGGACAGGTGGTTGAGTGTACCGGTTGGCAGCATTCGGAACGCCGATTTTACGAGCTTTCCTTTGAACGGATTGCCTGATATCCTCGGAGCCAGCAGAGGGGTTAGATACGATGTGTTCAATCTTGCCGCCAGCTTCCAGTCGTCCTTGTCCCGGGGTACGAACGAGAATGTCCCGGAAGTTCCGGAACTGTAGACAGCGTGTACCCCGGCTGTGCTGAGCCGGTCTATCCAGCAGTCGATTGTTTCTACTCCCTGAACATCGACTTCGATAGTTTGGTGAAAAATTCCTGAGAGCCACCGGTTCATGTTGTCATAATCGTTATCGTCGAGCCACGACTGCTGGTAACTCTTGAAAACATCTACAGAGAGCATCATTTTTTTCTTGACACTATCGATATCGCTGTCCTTACCGCAGTCTTCTTCCTCAGCCAGCTTCCGGTAGAGGGGAATGTGCTCCGTATAATACGCGTGGTTCTCCAGAATCACTTTCTGTCTCAGTTCGCCGGTTTGTGAAGCATCGTAACTTCTGACTGATGCCCAGTCTCGGCAAGCGTCTATCAGTTGTGTCAGGATTTTCGTTCTCTCCACGGTTCTATACCTGATGTTATTCATGCAACAATAACGGGACGTACGGGCCCAGAGTTCCCCAGTAATGAAAATACTTCCACCTGAAAAATGTCATGCCGTACAGCTTCGCTATAGTCAAACATCCCCGGCTGGTTATATCCATCGACTCTACCGCACCGTCATCCGTCCACCTCTTGTTTTCCATATCGGGATTCGTTGCATAAGGGTACATTTCCGATTCATTGATCCGCTGTTTCAACAGAGAAACATTATCCTTTGCCGTATCCTTGTCCGGATTCACCATGATGATCGCCATAAATCGCCCGTCTTCATCTTCGCCTGCCCCAGTGGCAAACGAGGTAAACGGTTTCAGCAGGGGTTCGTCTTTAATTGCTTCCTTGAATGCCGATCCTGCCTGGTCTGTTGAATGTTCATTAACACGTTCTATAAGCTCCGCAACACTCAGCACATCGGCAGAGAAAAAGGCGGTTGCGGTATCCATCTCCTCGAGTTCCGCGGCAAGGAGCTGGTAGTCCTCCCTGTCGGCAAGGGAAGGTATATTACCCGTATAGGCGTCGATCATGTCCGTCAGACCTTCCGTCCAGATCATCCAGAGGGCGAAACCATCCACGTACGACAGCCGGTGTCCTCTGCCAAGATTACGGATGTTACTCCGCCATTCCGGGGACATATGGATACCCATGTCCTCTCCCCAGCTATAGTATTCATATCCGGCGTGTGATTTTATTTCGAGGTGTTCCTGCAAAGGACCGGCCTTCGCCGCGGTCTCGATATCCTTAGCGGTGAAGGTCCCGTATACCGCCTGGTATTCTTGAGGCGGGCCGGCGCTGGCAACAATAGCCGCTGTTACATCGTCTACGGTAAGACCCAGGGTGTTTTTCCACTCTTCATCCGAATAGTCTCTGTTACTGAATAGTTGTAAATTGTTAAACGTGAAAAGTTCGACCGACAAAATACGTTCCTGGGCATGTTCGGCGTCGTACCTTCTCAAAATATCTTCCAGATCACTCGTCTGGATACATGCTCCGGCGAGGGTTGTGTCATTCTCTGGAAGGATCCTCAGATACTCCAGCCATTGGTTTGATTCCGGAGTTGTGGCTCCAGTTTCTTCAGCAGTTCCTCCACATCCAGCCATCAGCAACAGAATCGCCAGAAGCACCGGTAGTATTCCTGTAATAAGTTTCTTCATTCTTTAACCTCTCTCCGGTTATTTTAATGTTACCGGTACGCTTTCTTGTATCTCTACGCAGTCGGGAACAACAAGGCTACCGTCATCTATTGCTTCTTTCACCACAGAAATGTCGGTCACGATTACTTCCACTCTGTTTTGCACTACTAAGGTAGCTGAGCCAGCGAAAACACCAAGTGCTCTCATCGCAACGGATACTTCTCCCTGTATGGAAATAAGCTCATCAAGAGAACACTTGACCTGGCGTACCTCGACTATATCCGCAAGGTCAGGATATTTCTGGAGGTACGGACTTATCGATTCTTCACCGTTTTCGGTAAAGGCAGCTACCAGACAGAAGTCAGGTTCATGCTGTATCCAGAAACCGGCGAAATTATCCATCCCGGCGGATTCAAGTTCGGCGCCGAACGGGCTGGCTTTTTCCTGTATTTCGAACCGGTATTCGGCTTCATCCATATCTATCCCTTGTTTTTTTGCATACATCGCAGTTATCAAGCCCTCCGGATCTCCCTTGTATTCTTCACGCAGGTCGGCATAAGGATCATTACCAGAATCCGGTTATTCTTTTAGATTATTTTTTGTGCCGTCGTTTGACCCGGTTGTGACAGAAAATTCTGCTGGTACAGTGGACGTCGGTAATTCAGGACTGCAGGATGAAAATATCAACAACAGAGATGCCACTAGAAATATAATAACAAGCTTTTTCATTTTTATACCCGTAAGCCGGAATAAACATACATTCTAGGGAGTTATCGGTTTAAAAACGAGTGTATCTCCTTTTGATGTGAATATCTCCAGACGATCTTCTGTCTGGTTATACTGGTGGGTTCCAGCCTCAAGAGCATCAGTATACTCAAGTGCATATTTTTCAAGTTCTTCCGGAAGTTGACCGTCTCTTTTAGTCCTGTTTCCCCACCCTATTCTGTCTCCGCTTGCAGTATAATCAAGCCAGTAGTTAAATACTCCGGCACGACCTGATGCCTGGTTGTCAGTGTCAAACGAGAGAGTGATGGAAAGTCCGTCAGGAGTCGGTATGTCATTCATCGATTCAAGCTGCCAGTCTGTGCCAATTAGATCAGCCGGATCCATTCGGTACCTTCGTATCTTCTCAAAAACCAGCAGTTTTTGAGCACCCGATCCATATATCACCAGGCGATCACCACTAATCTCATAGGTGGCAGCGTTTGAAAGAGCCTTGAAATATGCTTCTTCCTGCTCAATAACTCCTTCAGGTTCAATGCAATATTCCTCATTATGTCCCGGCCCTTGAATATTCAGTATATTTGGATCTTCCGTGACGTATTCTCCGGAATATCTGTTACAGCCGCCATTTCCCTCAGCAAGGCCATCGTAGAAAGACAAGCTTATATAGGTACCATCGATGAGTCCCTCACCGTTGAGTTCAATCAACGACCATCCGGTACTGTCCAAAGGAGAAACCTTTTTACAGGAAGGCAATAATAACATTAATGTTAATATCGATATCAATAATCCAATTATCAGTTTTTTCATTTGGCACCTTTTTGTATGGTCGTTTCCTGATTCTTCTGTATTACCATAAAAACTCTTCCTTACTTACGATCTAGAGATGTATGACATGCATTATCCGGATTGATGTAATATGACAATTGCACTAGTTGCTGTCATTCGTATCCTCTCGGACAATATCTCTTTCTGTTTCCTCATGATAGGCTTCTTTCGTTTCTTCTTCGGCAATTGTTATTAATTTCGTGTAAATCTCATCAATTGGATAGGGTAATTTTTTATATGGGTTGTCGCTTTCAGGAGTAAAATAACCTTCAGTTAATACGGCGTTATCTATGTCTCCGTAACTTACATATATGGCTGCGTATAAATCACTACTTACTCCCGATTGTGTGCTTGGATCTAGTGGTTGGGTATGTTTTTTAAGATCATTGAAGCCGATTGAATCGAGATAACAAAACAGGTTTTCGACGGTTTTGGTTGTGATTTTCCCAACTCTCCAGACTCTTATCGCTGGGTTATCAGGATTCGGCATTCGTAGCCCCCATTGCTTAATATATAATGTGGTACCGATAACGATAGCATCAGCATCATAAGCCAGTTCACTCAGGTTCTCATAACTCTTGACGTAATGGATATGGATAATGCCTGTAATGTTGCGGTTACCGTCGGTTGGCTGTCTGCTCTCGTGATTACAGCCGGATGACAATAAGGGAATTATGATGGATACAGCTGTTAATATGGTTAAGAAAGATTTTTGTTTCATTTCTACTCCATTTTTATAGCTGTGACTTAACCTTCGTCTATCTAATCAGTTCCTGCACCAGGACTTCTTCGGTCTTATTCACGATAATTTCGGCAAGCTCTTCGTAGATATACTTAGTCGGAGAAGGAAGTTCGGTATACAGGTCCGCGCCGGTTGAGATGTATCCGATTATCTCTATTGCGTTCTCTGCTTGCCCGTTATCGGCGAATATTCTTATATAGTCAACTAATCCACCTGGTACGACATGCGATGTTCCTCTATCTTCAGGTATCCCTTCGAAAGCACCCGGTGATATAAATGTCGTTTCTATTTCATAAAAATCAATGGACTCAAGATAACTGAAAAAGCCCTCTATCTCTCCCGAATCTTCCACGTAGATAACGGTGCCGTCCTCATAAACAGATAATTGGCTGAGGGTCCCGTTTTCCGGATTATTGAAATCCACCAGCACTACCGGTGCTTCTTCCGGTATCTTCACCTTATTTCCCGGATTAAGAACGAACCAGATACCGAATCCCATTAGAGCCAGGACTACCACCATTAGACCGGAGTATAGCCAAAGCTTCCTGTTCATAATTTTCCTCTTCAGTCTCAGCTAATTTTTATTCATTTACTTATTATTAATAACGACAACTTACATTATAGGCTATTTCACGACTCCCGGAATCAAAGCCTTCGAAATCATGTGGACTGGTATCTTTCGTTCTACCCTTCTCATACTTCAACGGTCTATCCTGATACCGTCCCGCCAGAGGATGTTGCCTTCCGCACTCAACCGCTGGACATATACCATATCTCCTCGATTACTCTTTTCTCTTAAAGCTACAAAAATAATAGTCCCACCGGAGCCGTCATTGACAGCCCCGGCGAAACCTTGAAGCAGAAAATCGGGTGAAGTGAACACTTCTACTCCATTCTCCGTCCACAGTGAATTTCCCCCACTATCGACTCTTTGCGTGAAAACTTTACTTTGCGTGTAGGCCTTTCCAGGAATCTCGGAGCCCTGCCATTCCGTCCAAGTAACTATTACGCCACCGGTGCCGTCATCCGTTATATAAAGGGCTTGGGATAGAGGTTTCTCCTCCGTATAGACTAGGGCATCTTCCGGCCAGAGGACGTTCCCGTCCTTATCCAATCTTCGCAGGTAAAGGCTGGAGCTATGATCCTGTGGCAGTTCACCTGATTGATACCGAGGAATTATAATACCGCCGGATGCATCACTAATAATATTGGTCATGTAGTGATCGGTGAGTAGCGTACTATGCCCGATCTCGCCGTTATTAAGGATATGATGTATACGGACAGAATTAGACTCGTTAAGGTGGAAAATGATAAATGCACCTCCGAAGCCGTCACTGACTGCGGATTCCGGGCAATAACCTCTTCCGGAATCAACCTGTACAGCATCCGGCCAGACAAGTTTGCCATTAGCGTCAACACGTTGGGCAAGGGCTCTAAAAGTATTGGTTCCAGTTTCTTCTTCCCAGTAAATGATAGCTCCTCCCGAACCATCGTCAACCAGACCTTGGTGGCGGCCTTCATAGGTAGGTCGAGGGCGAACAGCAGTACTCTTTCTTTCTTCCTCGTCAACGTCAGGATACGGAGAAGAAGCAACAATGAGTGTTCCATTCGGATCCCACAGAGGATTGCCATACGGACCAAGTTTTGTAACGCGGAGATAATCATCGCTGAGATTACCGTAATAGGGCTTGTAATCATTCCAGGCGATGATAGCCCCGCCAGTCCCATCGGGAATCACCTGGGGCAGAGAGTAGACCATCGCTCTTTTGATAACACTGGTAAGAATTCCTTTACCCCATAAAAGGTTTCCATCGGCATCTATTCGCTGGGTATATACGGGGGTAGGGTTGTAATAGTCCGGATCATCCCGGTCATCGAGAAGGTCTCTCCTATCAGCCCACGTCAGGAAAGCTCCTGCCAGTCCGCCAGAAGTTAAGTTAAAACGGGTACCCTGCCAGCCGCCATCGGGATTTTGGATTACAAATACCCCTCCATTTCTCCAAAGTGTTTGACCTGCCGAGTCGACTCGTTGAGCATAGATACCTTCATTATTCTTCCAGGCAATGATCACACCGCCGGCGCCGTCACTTACGGCTAAAATCGTGATATCACCTGTTTCTGCCTGTTGATTCAGAGTGATGCCAACTGAAATTACGACAATAGTGATTAAAACTACCAACGTTATGAGCCAGCGTTTTTTGTTACTCATCCTACCTCTTCATAGATAATTGCATTTATCTTTGAAATCTTCGTTTAATAATGTTTCTGTAGCGATATGTTCTTCAATCTGATTTAGTGAAAAGTCCCGTTTTCCGGATTATTGAAATCTACCAGCACCATCGGTTCTTCTTCCGGTATCTTCACCTTAACTTCTGAATTGAGAACGAACCAGATACCGAATCCCATCAATGCAAGTACCAGTATCATCAGACCTGAATAGAGCCACATTTTACCCTTCATTATTCTTTCTCTCACTTGTTTCTACCTACGTTTTTTCGCTCAGGTGACGGATACTTATTCATTCTTAATTTTTTATCGCCGGATACCGCCTTAACCCTTATAACGCATTTCCGGTTAATAAGTTATGCCCGGCAAGTATATATTAGCCGTTCATTCCTCTTCGCTTCCTCCCAGGGGTGGTAAGCCTTGTTCGATTAAATCTTCATTAGTGACCTCTGGGAAGTCGGCGGGATCGTTAACATGAAGTGTGACTGCCCGGCTGCAGGAGCCGACTCCTTCGAAGTCGTACTCCACCGAAATTAGATATGTTCCTGGATCGACGTTATAAGCTGTTGTTATTAGAATTCTGGACTCGTATTCGCCGTAAGGTTCGACAGTGAGACCGACCATTATTTCCTCCATATCGTCTCCCTTCAAAACCGATTCAATCTTGAAGTCCCAGTAGGTCATATACATCGCATGATCCTCTTCTATTTCGATGATACTGTCCGCCGTACCAACGACGATAATATCCGAGTGGGCGCACATGTTTTCAATGCTGTTATAGGTAAAAGCCCAGCTTGGGTCCGTGCCTTCTCCACTGCGCTGAGGGGGACCTTCTTCCGTGTCGATTGCTTCTCCCTTTGAATTTGCGTATGATACCATTCCCGCTACCAGTACCGCGCTACGAACCAGCAGCACAAACGCCAGCAGGTTTACGGACTTCCGCCATTTTCTGATGTCTCCAAATACTTTGCGAAAATTAAAATTAGCCATATAACCTCGTCCTCTAGAAAAATGCTTCAAATATATATACGGACGAGTGAGTAAAGTATCACAAGAATTATAGCTTTCGTATATGATATATGCATATTGTAAATAATTCGCAATAAAACTTCTACCACATTGTTTCAATATTACCTAATTACTGTCTCTTCCAGTACAGCAAAAAATTCTACTGTACTTCATGGAACATTAACTTCAAAATTATTTAATAACGGTTGTTTAATATCCTAAAACCTGCTGAGTGTCAATAAACAGTTCTTAGCAACCATAATTGCTTATAAGCCTCATTTTCATACCTATGCCAATTTGGTAAATCGTTGATTCGATGATAATGAAAAACCATGAAACAAAGCGAAAATAAGAGCATAGGAGATTAGTGCCGGCTAATAGTTTTCTAGTTAGAATACTTGAATGTCTATTTCACCATTCAGGATTTGGAATACGTAATGATGTTTTATGTGAATGTAGACTACACCACCTTAGGCATAAACAGGTAGGAGTCATATCCATCGCCGGTATGGATGATATGATCTCCTTTATTACGGGTTATCGGACCAGGCAGAGTCATGCCACCGGGTGGTCCCTGCCGAAACCGACTCATTACGTTGTATCCGGCTACTATAAGCCGGAGTTTTTCACCTTTGCGCCAGCGCATTCCCATGGGGCGGATTTCAATATCCACCGGAACTGGCTGACCGGGCGTGAGAAGTTCCTCTCTATCATGTGGATGATATGGAAACCAGGGAGTCGAGCGTGAAGTATCCAGTTCCCGGTGGGATACCCGTAATCGTCCATCTGGACCTATGAAGCCATATCCTCCCGGTACAGGTTTATCATCGGAATCCATTTTTTGCAGCAGCACGAATATATCGGCATCAACTGCGACATCTGTTTCAATCCACAGATGCAGGCTGACATAGCCGGTAAACTCCGTGTCTTCCTGAAATTCAACAGAAAACGCCACCTCACTCTGATTATTATCGGCTTTATACCGTGCTACTGATTTATTCGGAACCGGGCTGAGTGAAAGAGAATTCGTGGACGCATCCAGGTAATACTTCTCATACTGCGTTCGGACTAACGGCCATTCTTGTTCAGGTCGGTTAACTGTATCAGTTCCTCCAGGATCCAGGGTCGAAAGTCTTACTCTCGGAGTTTTTTCCCAGTTATTTTCTTCACCTTTCAGGAAGTGGTCGAAGAAACGCTGAAGATCCTCTGTATACTCATAATAGTCAGGCCATTCGCCGGTGTTATGCACTCGCAGCCATTTTTCATTAGAGGAGATACGCCGAAATGCGTCTATGGTTTGGTGTCCTCCCCAGCTTGCCACAATATAGGCAGGAACAGTTATCTTCTCAAGCTCAGGGGCTTTATCCTTCCAGTATGCGTTCATCAAAGGGTATTTTTCAGCCATAGCAGCCATGTCTTCAATGCGGTTCATACCAATCTGAGTGCTGGTGTTAAAGTTATTGAAAGCTGTATCACGAATTCCCCCTCGGAGAACATCGTAGCGATACAGATCGATGTGCCCTTCCCATGGAGCTATTGCTTTAAGATGCGGAGGATTTTGCACGGCGGTAAACCACTGTACAATCCCAAGCCAGGAATTTCCAGACATGGCAACTTTTCCATTACACCATTCCTGGGCAGCTGTCCACTGTATGAAGTCATTGCAGTCATTAGCGGATGTGGTACCCCACATGTAGATATCGCCTTCGGAGTAAAATGAACCACGGGCATCCACATTGATTACAGCATAGCCATGGTTACACCAGTAGGCAGGATCAGGACCTTCGAATTTCTGAAGACCGGAAACTGCAGCACGATCTACACCAGGAGGGGCTGGTTGGGGTACAGCCTTGCCGTAAGGACTCCAGCTTAAGATTGCAGGTATCTTGTCATCACCTTCAGGAAGGAAAACGTCCGCATATATGGTCGTGCCGTCCCGCATTTTCACCCCGACATCGCTATGCCAGACGATATCACAGGGCAACGTGATACCACCCTCAATACAAGTAGTCCATTTTTTAAGCGTGGTCGATCCGGGTTTGAATTCTATTTGCGAAGAGGTTTGCAGTTCGATACCCCGGTTTTTCGTATCAAGTGGTTGGGCTTTCCGGAAAGCGACTTTGATGCTTTCGTTACCAAACTGAATCGTTTCATAAGTAATTTCTCTCGTCATTTTTCCTTCACTGTCCTGATATATTCGAGAGCACTTCTTGCCGCAATACGACCCGTGCTTAAGGAAAATCCCATAGCGTTACCGGGTAATATGTTAGGATATATATCTTTATACAGATTACAGACCATATCCCCTCCAGCGGCATAAAGTCCTGGAATCACTGTAAAATCACTGGTGAGAACTTCTGTCCGGTAATTGACCTTTACACCCTCCGGTGTCCCCGCACTGCCCATACTTCTGTTGGCATAGAATCTCGGGCGTTTTACCGATCTGAGATATCTCGCCTTTTTATTAAAAAGCGTATCACGACCTGTTTCACAGCACCTGTTATATTCCTCTATGGTCTTTTTCAGCCCTTCTTTGTCGATACCGGTCTTTTCCGCCAGTTCATCGATAGTATCAGCCACAATTACCATGTTGGAACCTTTTTCGACTATCTTGGCTATTTCAGCTTCAATCTCTTCCCGGTTTACTGTAGTCGAGGGTGTTCCTGCCTGTGCAATACCGAAACCCATGGGGAATTCAAGACCATTCTTTATAAAATAATCTTTCGTGTTTTCATCGAAAATACGAAATGTGCAGCGGTCCTTTTGAAGTGAAACAGCATTTCCTCCAAAAGGAGTTGTAACAGTCACTTCCTCGTTTACAAACCGCTCACCAAAAAGATTTACCATCAGGTGCGGGTGACCGAAGGATGCTGCCACAGGATTCATCAGGTTAGCGGCTGAAGCCCTGTGTTCTCCACCGAATGGCGGCGGCATGGTGCCTTCGGTGGTTTCTGCCCCGACCTCTTTCGCCATCCTTATCCCTTCCCCGATCAGACCCGGAATACCGAATGGAGCCCGGTGATGTCCTCCGAAGCCGCCGGTGGCCAGAATGACCGCCTTGCAGTTGACCCGAACGATTTCTCCTTCACTGTCTTCGGCTTCAACTCCGGTGATTCGACCATCTTCCTTTATAAGTTTTTTTGCCGGTGTCTTGAGCAGTATCTGAACCCCAAGTACTCTGGCTTTTTCTTCGAGTTTACGCATCATCGTCGCAGCACCTCCCAGGCCTGGCTGAGGAGGATCCGGTTTGACGATATGTGCCGTATAGTACCCACCTGGGCCGTGAGACGTCAGGTCGGTAAATTCCACTCCCATGTCCTCAAACCATTCCATTGTTTCAGTAGACATGTCTATCAGTGTTTTTATGAGACGGGCATCCACCGACCACTGCATGAAATCCATATATGCCCGGAAAGCTTCTTCTTTGGTTAACGAGTATTGCTTGATTCGCTGGAGTTTGCTTTCGACACAAAATAGTTGATTTGCCCTGAGAGCCGTACCTCCGGTGTGATTAGTTTTTTCAAGAGCGATGACGCTCGCTCCACCTTCAGCAGCCGTAACCGCTGCTGCCAGCCCGGCTGTCCCTGCAGAGAGAACCGCTATATCCGATTGATACTGTTTCATTTCGATCCTCCTTTTCTTTCAGGTTTTAGGTATCTGCCCCAGGCGTTATACTGTTTTATTTTTTCCTGAGTTTCCGGCATCTCAAGTTGAGGTCCTTCTTCGGTACGATGTCTCATAATCCACTCCATGTGGTGTTTCTGTTTAGGGGCTGAAAACCGGGGTTCTTGAATGTCATCTTCATTCCAGGTTACCTGGTACTTACCACCTTCATAAGACACCTGCCCGTGTACCTGGCAGGTGGGGCACATTATATCGGGAAGTCCTTTCTCAAGATAGAAAACGTTACAGTGACAGACCGGACATGATATGGGAGAGTCATCTCCTGCATATTTAACTTCCTTAAAAGGTAAAGACATCGCCTTAACAAGGTTGTGTCCGAGGTGGCGGCTTCTCTCTATTGCCCACTCGTTATCGGGGGTCAACGCGGCACCTCTGTCAGCACAATGGTTTATCTGAACCTGGTCGACGATGGTTGAAAAATGCTGTATCAATAGATGGATGGTAGGGAGTCCAAGGCTCGTCCACCCGTCATAACCCGAACCACCTACCGAAATGGCGGCACATAATTTTCTCCGTTCATGGACGATTGGGTTTCGCATGAAAAAGTGATTGATTTTCTCACTCGCACAGATCAATGAACCCGGTGCCCTGAGATGATATACCGGAACAGCGACGATCAGGGCAGACTCACCGAGCATGATATTTTCAAAAAGCCAGTCGGTATCATCATGAGGACATGTCTGGTTACTGAAACAGGCTCCGCAACTGGTGCAGGGCAGTATCTTCATGTCCATAGCCCGGATTATTTCCGACTCAACTCCATCTTCTTCAGCAGCCATCAGCGCCGCCTTTAAAAATGCTTCACAATTACTATTTTTTCTTCCGAAAGAAAGTCCTATGATTTTACCCATTTCTTTTCTCCTTATGCTGTTATCATGCGTATCACAAGTTAGCTTATTTACTACATTTATCTCACAATATTAAGGTAATTCCACACCCTGCGCAATAAGTCTCTTTTGCAGT
>Ga0154674_1116_pt1 | contig 21454 bp, 22 predicted proteins | sample Rifle2008BG13ft_FD_116103 | JGI IMG/M metagenome (GOLD analysis project Ga0154674, IMG submission 116103) | Chloroflexi bacterium RBG_13_46_14
TGTGCCGGGAGATTGTTGAAAAATGACGTTATTAGACTGCTAACATGATATAATACGATAACGAACTACTTGGAGGTATCATAATGGCGAACAATGATAAAATAGACGCGCTAGAGAGAAAGCTCGAAAAGTGGAGAGCCGAGGATATAAAACAAGAAAAGAAATCAAGATATGAAAATGGGGGATATGTATCATGGGGTTTTGCAGTCGGGGCTTTAGGCTTGGCACTTGCAATGGATAACGATTATTTCATGTATATATGCTCAGTTCTTTTCTTTATAATCGGATGGTATTCGAATTATAAATCAAGGAAAGTTTCTTAGTAGATACCTATCACGCTAGGATACAAAAAGACGTGTTTTTCCGATCCGATTAACGAAAACTATACGCGGCTACGAAAAGACGATATTTTGTACCTACCATCATCTAGCCCAAAAAGGTCTCGGAGATGCCTCTTCGCCTATTGATGTTTCGTACCTCGAATAGCATCGCAAATAAGTCGCAATTTCGTTGAAAATGACGCATAAAGCCCGGCTATACGCTCAAGAAAAATGTAAATTTAAATTGAGTAGATGTCGTGCGGAATTTATTACGAATTTATACATGACTGTCATATAGGTGAGTTTGAAGATATATTATACATACTATCCAAAGTGGAGTTTTTATTATGAAAGAAAAAGAATTGAAGTCAATACTCGACCGCTCTATGAGCATAAATAATGCAACCAATACTTATGCAGGACATATCGATTTACTTATCGACCTTGTTAACTATGGTAGTAATTTGATAGTTCGTGCGCTTGATTCGAGTAAGAAAAAGATTGAAGACTTAATTATTATCGGCGTATTACTGAAACAAATAGTGCAGATGGTCGATGGCGTGCAAATCTTACTCTCGGCTGGCTCGACACATCCTGCTTTTCTCCAGGCACGAGCCGCCTTTGAAGGCTTATTGTATATGCTTTTTATAATGAAACAAGACTCGGAACGAAGAGCTAAGTTCTATTATGTTTCTTGTATTCGCAAACAAAAATACTTTGCATTAAGACTAACCCCTGATACGCCAGAAAGAACTAGATATGAAGGGATTTATAAAGACTTTAATGAGATTATAGAATCTCTTGATGATTCAGTAAGTACTCAAGCGAGTACAGATCTCGATAAATTTAACAAATTCCTTGAGAAGCCAGGATGGAAAGAAATTAATGATGCTTTCGAAAATGCAGGAAAGAAATATCCTTACTGGTATGAACCTTTGGGTATTAAATCAATTGCGCTACTCGCATCAGATGTCGGTGAATCGGCAGCTTATGACCTGTACTATACGAAAGGTTCAGAAGTAATGCACGTAGGTTCGTATAGAGACCATATACTACTAAGCTCCGGTACAGCAACTTTAGAGCCTATCAGACACTTGAGAGATGCTAATATGGTATTACAATTTAGTTGCCAAACGGTAATCTCAAGCTATAATAAAATTCTTACCAAATACAGATTCGGCGAACTCTCACAATTTAAAAAGAAATATAATAATGATTGGCGACAATTATTTCTTAACGTACCCTCTGTAAAATACACATATGCAAAGAAATCTAGTTAACTATCGCCTTAGCAACTGGACTATACTCTCGATGCATCGTCCTGATCGCTTTCGGCGTTACATGATGATAGACTTTAAGCGCTATCGTTACATCTGCGTGTCCTAAGAATTGACTAACCGCTTTAACGTCCGCGCCGTTCGAGAGCGCCCGTGTCGCTCAATATCAATATCCTAATCGTAGTCTCATCACACTACTCTCCGCATATCCGCTGTATAATATACGTATGTGTTACTACACATCTATCACCATGAAACCGGCGGATATTGTATTAAGGTTCGGCGTCGAGTTTCCTGCGTCCGAGTCGTTTCAGCCGATGTACAGCGTCAACGCCTTTACCTACCCGGAGGTACCGGTTATCAGCAGCGAAGACCGTCACCGAATTCAATACTACATATGGGGACTGATACCGTTCTGGGTAAAGGATAAAGAGTCGGCCAACCAGATCAGGCAGAGAACACTCAATGCCAGGGCCGAGACCATTTTCAAGAAACCATCGTTCAGGCACGCGATACGGAACAAACGCTGTCTTATTCTGGTCGACGGATTCTACGAGTGGCGTCATATCGGCAGGAAAACCTATCCGTATCACATCAACCTGAAATCAAATGAACCGTTCGCGCTTGCCGGTATATGGGATGTGTGGACCGATCCGGCAAGCGGTGAGACGGTAAAGACCTGTTCGGTGATAACGACCACCGCCAATTCACTTCTTGAGAAAGTGCACAACACCCGTAAGAGAATGCCCGTTATTTTAAAAAAGGACCATGAAAACAAGTGGCTCGAAGACGGACTGACCGATGACGATATCAAGTCCATGTTATTACCTTACGAAGCCGACCAGATGACAGCCTATCCGGTATCGAAGACGGTCAATAAACTTGGCGTCAATACGACAGATAATACCGTGCTTAAAGAATTCGAGTATCCGGAATTACCAGGTCTATGAGTATATAGACGATTAGAGAGATATATTATTAAAGAATATAAGAAGTGGAAATACTTGGTGGGCCATTCTGGGCTCGAACCAGAGACCTCAGTCTTATCAGGACTGCGCTCTAACCAACTGAGCTAATGGCCCACGGGGTTAAATCGTATTGATTTTAACCCATTTTCTCAGTAAAAAGCAAGATTTACGTTGTAATGCCACCTTACATTTTATAACTGCCGTACTCGCTGTGCTCCATCCCCCACCTTTCAAATGCCCTGATATAATGGTCTGGCTGCGGGAAGTCATGGAGCATCAGCCTGCTTTCCAGCCCGAACCGCCCCATCCTTTCGCCCATTTCCTTCACCCTGTTCATCAGCGCTTCCATCTTGTTCGCCGGAATCGTAATCATCATCTCGCCGTCATCGGCCAGGGCGCGGGCGGTCTCTCCGGGATCGGGCAGAACAATCCAGTACTCGCCGGTCAGCATTGGATTCACGATAGCGTAGGTGCAGGAAGGCGCGAAATAATGGGTATGCAGCGTCTCGACCTCTTCCTTGGGCACTGCCATCATCAGGCTTCTCAACTGGTTGGTCGTGGGATACATCAGTACCAGGTCGGGGATATAGGTTGCGGTATTAAGCGGCGCGGTGAGTATCCCGATGTACTTATACGGTTCGAGCGTGTAATACCCCATCGCCTGTCCCGGCACCATATCCGGTCTCTCCGGTCTGTCATCCAGGCCGTAAGCGGTGATCGGCGCCGGGCACCAGCTATCCTCTTTGAGCATGGCTACTGTCTTTTTGTCACGACGTGACATGGCAAACGCCTGTCACTGGGAGTAGTGAACGCCGTCATCCCTTTTCGGCCGGTAGGCTCCTTCGGGAATATCATCTTCGGTCTCCAACATCTTCACCGCAAGCGGCGACGTGTGCATTCTGAGCGTTTTTTCAAGAAGGTCTCCGTATCCGTTGAATTCTTTTCGTGTAGTCATATCGTTCTCCTTTCATCACTCTGCGTTGTCTGCTATTCTACAATAATTCGTTCGAAAATGCAGTAGTAAAAAATCATCTACCGTAATGTCCAGTTCTTCCATTGTTAAGCATTATTGGTATTGAAATCTCGTTCCTTTTCGATAAAATTGGAGAAATATAGTGTAGGGCTGTTATAATATAGACAGGGGGCTGGTAACCGCAGCTGTTATCAGGTGAGGAGGAATGGAATGGACAACGCCGTGACTGAAACACAGAAAACCATTGAAAAGATAATAAATAATGTTGAAAAAATTATAATAGGTAAACGCCAGGCTGTGGAACTGGCCGTAATGGCCGTCATCAGCCAGGGCCATTTGCTTATCGCTGATCCGCCCGGCGTCGGTAAAACCATGCTTGCCCGGAGCCTGGCAAAATCCATCGACTGTACTTTCAAGAGAATCCAGTTTACACCCGACATGCTTCCCGGCGACGTGACCGGCGTATCCGTGTACAACCAGAAAACTGCCGATTTCGAGTATCGCCCCGGCCCGGTAATGTCGAATATTATCCTGGCCGATGAAATAAACAGGGCTAATCCCAGGGTACAATCGGCTTTACTGGAATGTATGGGAGAAAAACAGGTCAGTGTAGACGGAACCACCTATAATATACCGGCACCATTCCATGTTCTCGCAACTGAAAACCCGGTTGAGTATGAAAGCACCTTTCCGCTGCCGGAAACGCAACTCGACAGGTTTCTGATGTCCATCAACCTCGGCTACCCATCGCCTTCGAACGAGATAGATATCCTGGACAGGCAGCAGTTTATCCACCCGATAGAGAACCTGGAAGCGGTAACAACAGCCGAAGAGGTGATATCGATACAGGAAATAGTCAGCCGGATTCACGTTGACAGCACCATTAAGGAATATATCGTCGCCATAACCGGAGCGACACGCAATCATTCCTTTTTATATCTCGGGGCTTCCCCACGCGGTTCACTGGCACTCTACCGTGCTTCTCAAGCACGGGCACTGATGGAAAAGCGGGACTATGTTCTTCCCGACGATGTAAAAGCCCTGGTCATCCCGGTACTGTCACATCGTATCAAACCCCTCACCTCATCTAATACCAGGAGTGGCGACGCTAAAGCTATTCTTTCCGAGATACTCGAAACCGTGCCGGTTCCGGGCGTGCCTCATGACCGGCGGCATTCATAACGTGCCGGTTCACATTCATGATATTACCCGCGGGACGTAAGATTTATGAAAGTTAAACCTGTCGTTATCATAATACCGATTCTGATTGCCTTTCTGGGCCTCATTATCGGTTCATCACTGGTATGGCAGCTTTTCATTTTTTCGGTAATCATACTCGTACTCGGTTATCTCTGGTTGATTATAAATGTCCGCGGTATAGAAGTTAAGGTAAAAGACCTCCCCGGACATTCACGGGTTGGCGACTGGTTTGAAGAAGAATTCATTGTATCGAACAACAGTGTCATCCCTAAATCCGGTTTAATAGTAAGTGGAGTTTCAGATTTACCCGGATATGGGAATTCAGTCTTTTTAGACCTGTCACCGGAAGATTCGCACTCGTGGAAGTCGAGAATAGACTGTCTGCGGAGAGGATTATACTCATTGGGAACCGTTAATATTACGGTTTCGGACCCTCTTGGTCTAATTACTCTAAACCGGATTTCAGGAGAAACTAAAAACATCCTGGTATTTCCGGAAACACTTCTTCTACCCTTTTTTGAGCCGGAGACCTACGTTGGAACCGACTACGGAACAGGTCAGTTGCTGAGAAGCGAGACGAGTTCTACCATAGGCCAGGTGCGCGAGTACACCAGTGGCGACACGTTAAACCATATCCACTGGCCCAGTACCGCACATGTGGGCACCCTCATGGTAAAGGTTTTCGAAAATGATCAGATGAGATACCAGTCCCGGAATGTATGGCTCGTTCTGAATATGCTTCGGGAAGATCATACAGCAAACCGGGAAGAATCAACCGAGGATTATGCAGTCACAATAGCTTCTTCATTGTTAAACAAATATCTGGATGCCGGAAAAGAGACAGGTTTGCTGATGGCCGGTGACCGACGGTATTGTTTCACGCCCGGTTTCGATGATGAATTCAGATACAGGGTAGATGAAGCGCTTGCCCGGATACGAGCAGCCGGGAAAGAGTCGGTCGGACACCTCATATCGGAAGAGATGAGTCGATTTGATAGAGATTCTGTCGTAATCATAATCACGCCATTTATCGAAGCAGACCTTATTACGAATGTACACGCTCTTCGCAACAGAGGATGCCTGGTTGTAGCGATCCTGCTGGACTCAACCAGCTTCGGAGGAAGACCCGGCAGTCTCAAACAAGCGAGAGATCTCGCGGCAGGCGGCGCCCAGGTCTATATAGTAAGGAAAGATGATAATATTGCCAGGATACTGGACAGCAGGCACATATCTTCACCGCTTATGTATGGAGAATAATCGGTAATGACATACAGATTTGGCGGTATACCATCAAGGATAAATAAACCAAAACATCACCGCCCCTGGGTATGGCTGCAGCAAGCGTGGATGTCTGTCCTGTTGACGTTTATCACGCTTGAGATAGCCATATTATCCATAGAACGGGCTAACTGGCTGGAGAGTCAGCCTTCACTGACTTTCGTTTTGATTCTGTCCGTACTCACAGGAGTCATATTAGCAAAAAGACAATTCCGCCGGCTGGTCAACTGGCCCATATTTATTACCGGTGGCCTGCTGGTGACCGCGTGGCAGACACTCAGCGTCCTGCCTCCGTCACAACTGCCATGGCATGAGCGTCTCGGCACTGCCCTGGAATCATTCTGGGGAGTGATCAGCATGGCACGGACAGATGAAAGTTCGATACATTTCGTCATATTCCTGGTCCTTTTTACCTGGTTCCTCGGTTATATATCCACATGGCTCGTCTTACGCCGGCAGAACGCCTGGGGTGTAGCTATTTCGGGAGTAATCGTCCTCCTTATCAATCTCAGCAACCTTCCATCGAACTACCACGGTTTTCTCATATTCTTCCTGATATCCGCCATGCTGCTCATCGGCCAGGTCAGGCTGGTGAAAAACATCTCTCTGGTCGAGACCAGCGGTATAATAACATCATACGGAATCATCCGGTTTTTTACGTCTTCATTACTCAGTATCAGTATCCTGGCTGGCATGATAACCTGGCTTACGCCGGATATCACACTCGGAAGGGTTGCAAATATCGATGCTGATGAAACTCCGATCCTGGATAATATCGAGGAATACCTGACCAATTTTCTGGCAAAAGTACCGCGAAAACAGCCGCTTATAGCTGCAGAGGATCAGGGTGAGTACTTATTTACCGGCAACTATGAACGTTTTGGCGATGATGTGCAATTTATAGTAACCTCTGACTCTCCCCGATACTGGCGAACATGGGTTTATGATGTCTATAAATCCTCAGGCTGGACAAACAGCGAAGTAATTGAATACCCGCAAGGGCAAGAATTATTGATAAACGTGGATGAATTCCTGACCGGTCGGAAAGAGATAACATTCGACGTAGAAGTCCTCCTGAAAACTGATATCCTGCTTACTACAGGCCAGTTCATCTCCTCTGGCATCCCGGTTACACTTTATAGTCTGGCACCGGCAGAATCCGGTTCTCCGGATGAACGGCCTACCCCGGAGAATATAATTGCTGCCGTAGTGCCATATACTCTCGACGTTGGGCAAAAATACAGGGTTACTTCAAGTGTAATATCTGCAACCCCCCGGCAACTTATGGAAGCCGGTACAGAATATCCGGAGGAAATCGTGCAATATTATCTTCAATTGCCTGACAGCTTGCCCGAGCAGGTCAGGATACTAAGCGCCAATGTAACCGCGAACGCTACGACACCATATGAAAAAGCCCTTGCCATCAGCGATAATTTGGCGCAGTTTTCCTACAGCCTGAAAGCAGACACACCACCGGAAGGGGCAGATGCCGTGGAATTCTTCTGTTTCAGTGAAAAATCAGGAGCGTGTGGTGATTTCGCAACGGCAATGGTGGTACTGCTTCGCGCCGCCGGCGTGCCGTCGCGGTTCTGTACCGGATATCGATACGGTGAACTGGATTCCGATTCAGGTAAATATGTCGTCCTCGTTAGCAACCGTCATGCCTGGGCAGAAGTATATTTCCCGGGATATGGATGGGTGGAATTCGAATCGACCCCCGGAACCAGTTCTCCAAGAGGTATAGTAGGGGTGGAAGCGTTCACCGGAGGTGGAGGAACTGAAATATGGGACCCGTATATGTATATGGAGCAGTTCATGATACCCTCCAATGTATCTTCATCAAGTTATCAGCCATCAAGAGTATCACTTGATACAACTTCCATTGTATTGTTCTGGCCGTTCCTGTTCCTGGGAACAGGTATACCTGCAGCTGTGATCATGTACTTTGTGTTCTTCCGCAGGAGAAAAACGGGTGAGAAACGCCCGAGTGGCGCTGAATACGAATCAGAGGTATACGCCGGTATGTGCGAATTAGCTCAACAGGCAAACACAGGGCCTTTGCCTTCCCAGACGCCCCTCGAGTATTGCACCCGGCTGATTTCGGAATTCCCCCTGGAGAAAGACTCTATACAATATATCCTTGATGCATTCCTTGCCAGACGTTATGGACCTGAAAGCAGTTCCGGTCAATCCGAGTCTATGTCCTGGCGATTGATGAAAGCAAGGCGTTCCGTGTTTGATGCTATCAGAGAGCGGGTAAAAGAAAGAGGGAAACGTTTTTAAGCGCCGGTAACTCTGGAAACAAAAAACCTTAACGATTGGATAGTGAGAGGAGGTATAGCACCGGTTTCATAGGACCGGTGACCGACCTAGGAGTAAGGTTACACACCTTTTACACTCCCTAGAAAGGAGGTGATCCAGCCACAGCTTCCGCTACAGCTACCTTGTTACGACTTCGTCCCAATCGCTAGCCCCACCTTCGGCAACTGCCTCCCGCTAGAAGCGGGTTAGCCCATTGACTTCAAGTGTTGCCAACTTTCATGACGTGACGGGCGGTGTGTACAAGGCCCGAGAACGTATTCACCGTAATATGCTGACTTACGGTTACTAGCAACTCCACCTTCATGCAGGCGAGTTTCAGCCTGCAATCTGTACTGAGGATGGTTTTTGGGATTAGCTCCAGATCACTCTATTGCAACCAATTGTACCATCCATTGTAGCGTGTGTGTAGCCCAAGACATAAGGGCCGTGCTGACTTGACATCATCCCCACCTTCCTCCCCGTTGTGCGAGGCAGTCTCGCCAGAGAATACAACTGGCAACAGGGGTTGCGCTCGTTGCAGGACTTAACCATACACCTCACGGCACGAGCTGACGACAGCCATGCAGCACCTGTGATAGTTCCTGACTTAACAGGTCGTTCCCCTTTCGGTTCACTACTTCTAACATGTCAAGCCTTGGTAAGGTTCTTCGTTTTGCATCGAATTAAACCACACGCTCCGCTGCTTGTGCGGGCCCCCGTCAATTCCTTTGAGTTTTAGCCTTGCGGCCGTACTTCCCAGACGGGATACTTAACGCGTTAGCTTTGGCACAGAGAGGGTCGATACTCCCTATACCTAGTATCCATCGTTTACAGTGTGGACTACCAGGGTATCTAATCCTGTTTGCTCCCCACACCTTCGGGTCTGAACGTCAGAAACAGCCCAGGAGGCCGCCTTCGCCACTGGTATTCCTCTCGATATCTACGCATTCCACCACTACACCGAGAATTCTACCTCCCCCTGCTGTCCTCAAGCCTCACAGTATCGAACGGTCCCTCCCAGTTAAGCTGGGAGATTTTACGCCCGACTTGAAAGACCGTCTGCACCCGCTTTACGCCCAGTAAATCCGGATAACGCTCGCCACCTACGTATCACCGCGGCTGCTGGCACGTAGTTAGCCATGACTTATTCATCAGGTACTGTCATTATTCCTCCCTGATAAAAGGGGTTTACAATCCGAAAACCTTCATCCCCCACGCGGCGTCGCTAGTTCAGGCTTTCGCCCATTGACTAAAATTCCTCGCTGCTGCCTCCCGTAGGAGTCTGGGCCGTGTCTCAGTCCCAGTGTGGCTGACCGTCCTCTCAGACCAGCTACCGATCACAGCCTTGGTGAACCGTTACCCCACCAACTAGCTAATCGGACGCAAGCCCCTCTCTAAGTGCCCGAAGGCTTTAATAGTAGTGCATTACCTCTACTATCACATACGGTATTAGCTCCGGTTTCCCGGAGTTATCCCCTGCTTAAAGGCAGGTTACTTACGTGTTACTCACCCGTTTGCCACTAAACTGATAAATCAGAATCGTTCGACTTGCATGCGTAAGGCACGCCGCCAGCGTTTATCCTGAGCCAGGATCAAACTCTCAAAAAAATGACATTGAATTTGCTTGTTTTGAACCTTCCTCTCACTATCCAATTGTTAAGGTACAGAACGTACACAAAAATAAATGCGTATCGTGTACGCAAATTAAATATATCAATACCGGGTAATTTTGTCAAGCAGAATCACCCGGTTTTTCCAATATATTTTATTTGTGGTCGACCAGAAATGATAATTATTTTTAAACCACATCTATCGGGATAAGCATTCCGACTGATATACCCGACGAAATAATGTACTTCATGTAATCGATCCTGCCAGTCGATGTTGTCTACCTTAATATTAGTAAGCTCTGAGAGATGCATTCCGTTATCAGCACTTTAACGAGTTAATAAATTTCTGAATCATAAATTGCTGAATCTCAGTCTCTTGACCATTTATGTTAATTCCGATTATAATTATAGAGCGTGTGAGATGTAGCTTGTGACACTCGATCGTTTTGCGTGGTAGCCCGTCTTTTCGGGATAAAAAAACATATCGATCAGTTCTTTCGATTGCTTAACACTGCTTAACACATTGAGGCTAGTATTGCTTTTTTCGAGCTTATCTTGTACACTAACGTATTGTGTTGCCCGAGTGGCGCAATGGCAGCGCAACCGACTTGTAATCGGTAGGTTAGCGGGTTCGACTCCCCTCTCGGGCTAGTGTTTCAGGGGATTCCCGGGTGTTATCTGGAGAGGTGCCGGAGTGGTTAATCGGAACAGTCTGTAAAATTGTCGCCCTGACGGGCTTCGCAGGTTCGAATCCTGCCCTCTCCACCACTGTATTAAATAGCAGTCCGGGCTGGACATACGAATATAATAGTCTGTATAATATAGCAAGTTGCCCACATAGCTCAGCCGGTAGAGCGCATTCTTGGTAAGAATGAGGTCACCAGTTCGAATCTGGTTGTGGGCTTAGATTAAAGGGAGGACGAAATGGCTAAACAGAAATACGAACGCATCAAACCGCACTGTAACGTGGGGACCATCGGTCATGTTGACCATGGCAAGACTACTCTTACCGCGGCAATTACGCTGTGTCTGTCAAAGAGTAATCCCAACGTTGGTTACCGTTCGTTCGATAGTATTGATAACGCACCGGAAGAGAGAGAACGCGGCGTTACCATCGCTATCGCTCACGTCGAATATGAGACTGCGAAAAGGCACTATGCTCATATCGACTGTCCCGGTCACGCGGACTTTATTAAAAACATGATCACCGGCGCTGCTCAGATGGATGGTGCGATCCTGGTAGTGGCCGCCGATGACGGTGTCATGCCTCAGACAAGAGAACACATTCTGCTGGCAAGGCAGGTGGAAGTACCCAGCATGGTTGTAGCTCTCAATAAGGTCGACGCGATGGAAGATGAAGAACTTCTGGAACTCGTTGAAATAGAAGTCAGAGAGCTTCTCAGCGAGTACAACTTCCCCGGCGATGAAATTCCGGTAGTTCGTGTAAGCGCTCTTAAAGCTCTCGAATGCGGCTGTGGCTCCAGAGATTGTCAGTGGTGTAGCGGCATCTGGAATCTTATGGACGCAGTTGACGAAAATATTCCTACACCTGTCAGATCGAAAGATCAGCCTTTCCTTATGCCGGTTGAAGACGTTTTCAGTATCAAGGGTAGAGGTACGGTACCAACAGGCAGGGTCGAAAGAGGAATCATAAGACCCGGTGACGAAATCGAGATTGTCGGTCTTCATCATGAAGCCAGGAAAGTGGTCGCAACAAGTCTTGAAATGTTCCACAAGATCCTTGATGATGCAGAACCCGGTGACGCCGTGGGAATCCTTCTCAGGGGTGTCGACCGCGATGAAATAGAAAGGGGTCAGGTTCTTGCCGCTCCCGGTTCGATTAAACCGCATACTGAAGCCGAAGCCGAGATGTACATTCTGAGTAAGGAAGAAGGCGGCAGGCACACTCCGTTTTTTAACGGGTACAAACCACAGTTCTACATCAGGACTACCGATGTTACCGGTGAAATCCTGCTGCCTGAAGGCGTTGAAATGGCCATGCCTGGTGACAGGATCAGTATGAAAATCAAGCTGATTTACCCGGTCGCTCTTGAAGTAGGTACCAGGTTCGCTATCCGCGAAGGCGGCAGAACCGTTGGTGCGGGAACTGTCAGTAAGGTAATCGCATAATTCATCCATAATTACCAAATAGTTAGATACAGGGAGAAGACAATGACTTGCTGAAATGGCCTATACCGGGTTGTTTCAGCAGTCCTTTGAGAAGAGATGGCAAAGAAGAAAACAGAGGCCAGAATCATAATTAACCTTGCCTGCACTGAATGCAAGGAAAGAACTTACACATCCACAAAGAATCGAAGGAACGACACTCAGAGGATGGAATTAAACAAGTATTGCCCGCGGTGTCGTACTCACCAGCTTCACAGGGAGGTAAGATAGATTTTTCAGGATTCCTCCATAAAGACAATTTTTCTGGAAGATTATCCACTGTAATGAAACAACGAAGCAACACCGTCGCTAAAAGGAAAAGTACCACCCCTAAAGCAAGAACGAATATTTTCAGCGATATCATTGCTGAGATGAAAAAAGTCACCTGGCTTTCCAGGCGTGAACTAATATACCTGACAGGTCTGGTCCTGCTTGTGACTGTCGTTATGGCTCTGTTGCTGGGCGTAATTGACTTTGGATTCACCAAGCTTGTTAACGAAGTATTTATCGGCGGTGGATAGTAATCATCGGTATCCCGGTTTATCAAGCATCATCTTTTCAAATAATACCGGGTTAGCAATATATATCCTGAGTGAACACATAGATGGTAAGTAAAGAAGAAAGTAAATGGTTTGTCATTCATACCTATTCCGGGCATGAAGACCGGGTGAAAAAGAACCTGGAGCAGCGTATCAAGCTCATCGACTCCGGAGAGGAAATCACCCGGGTCGTTGTCCCTACTGAGGAAGAGGTTGAAGTCCGGGCGGGACAGAAACGAACCGTGGCGAAAAAGATTCTCCCCGGTTATGTTCTTATCCAGATGCAGATAAGCGACCAGAGTCTGAACACTGTGTTAAACACCCCCGGTGTGACCGGCTTTGTCGGCAGTGGTAATAAACCTATCCCCCTCAAAGAAGAAGAAATAAATCAGATTCTGAAACAGATGGATACCGAGACTCCGAAAGTAAAGGTCGGTTTCAAGCAAGGGCAGAGCGTCAGGGTAACCGACGGTCCATTTACTGATTTTGTGGGAATAGTAGATGAAATAGCGGCAGATAAAGGAAAAGTAAAGGTGCTTCTTTCTCTATTTGGTCGCGAGACCCCTGTAGAACTTGACTTTTTACAGGTGGAAAAACTATAACGTTTATCAATATTTTGATATAGCCAGGAGAGAAAAGTGGCAAAAAAGGTTCAAGCAATTATTAAACTGCAGATCCCGGCAGGGAAAGCCAATCCGGCACCTCCAGTAGGATCAGCCCTTGGTCAGCACGGTGTTAATATCATGCAATTCTGCAAGGAATATAATGAACGGACGTCATCACAAGCAGGTTCTATCATCCCGGCCGAGATTACGGTGTACGAAGACAGGACATTCACTTTCATCACCAAAATGCCGCCGGCGGCAGACCTGATAAAAAAGGCCCTGAACCTGGATAAAGGTTCGAGTGATACAGGGCGGCTAAGAGCCGGTGTTTTAACACGTAAGCAACTTCGTGAGATAGCCGAGGTGAAAGCCAAGGATCTAAGTGCAACCAGTATCGAAGGTGCGGAGAAGATAATAGCCGGAACCGCCAGAAGTATGGGAATTGAGGTAGAATAACAAAGATGACAAGACGTGGCAAGAAATACCAGGAAGCTGTAAAACTCCTGGACAAGACAAAGCAGTATACTCCTGAAGAAGCGATAGCTCTGGCTAAGCAGATGTCCTATGCGGGATATGATGAGACTGTTGAACTCCATCTCAGAATGGGGCTTGATCCGCGAAATGCTACTCAGCAGGTACGCGGTGTAACCCTCCTGCCGCACGGACTGGGAAAAAAAGTGCGTGTCCTTGTTTTCGCTCAGGGTGAAGCGGCAAGGATTGCCGAGGAATCCGGAGCAGATTACGTAGGAAGCGACGATATTATCAAGAAAATTGAAGAAGGCTGGGTAGAATTCGAAACAGCGATAGCCACCCAGGATATGATGGGTAAGGTAGGTAAACTTGGTAAAGTACTCGGAAGGAAAGGGCTAATGCCTAACCCGAAATCAGGAACCGTAGTACCGCCGAGTGATATTGGAAGAGCTGTATCTGATGCGCGAAAAGGCAGGATAGAATTCAAACTCGACCGTACCGCAATTATCCACCTGACCCTTGGCAAGACAAGTTTCGATGAAAAAAAGCTGCTCGAAAACCTTACAACGATTATCGACTCGATAGTCAAAGCCAAACCGAGTGGAGCCAAAGGACAGTATATTAAAACAGCGACCATCTCGACGTCCAGTGGACCGGGTATCAAACTTGACCTGAGACCAACCCTTTCACTTTCGGCAAGTTAAGTACTACAGCTACTCCCATGTCGTGCAATCCGCGAAACAACCGGCGATATAAGCCGTTTGTAATTAAGACACATTATCATAGGAGAGATTTTTATGGATGATGTTGCAATCATAGGTGTCGGACAGAGTGTATTCGCCCGTAAGTGCGGCGTGAATATCAGGGAACTCTGTTTCGATGCGTTTAAAGAAGCCATGGAGGACCTGGATATTGAAAATAAAGATATCGATGCCTCCATCACATGTTCGGCCCCTGAATATGACAAGCAACGAACCCCGTCGGGACTCATTTCCGAGTACCTGGAACTCACTCCCAAACCCGCATTTTACGTTGAAACCGTTTGCTCATCAAGTACGACCGGATTGAGAGTAGCCTGGTCATTGATAAAATCAGGTCTCCATAAAGTGGTAGCCATTATCGGATTCCAGAAGATGTCTGAATTAACCTCACGTGAAGCAGCCGAAAGAATGGGCAGAGGTGCCGATATCTTGTGGGAATCACCCTTCGGTATAACAATGCCCGGAGGATATGCACTGTTTGCCCGTGCCCATATGGCAACATATGGAACTACGGAAGAGCAACTTGCCAGAATAAGAGTCAAAAATGCCAGCTATGGGGCGAAAAATCCCAAGGCAACCTACCGGAAAGAACTCACTCTTCAGGATGTTATGGAATCTGCTCCAATCACATCTCCTTTGAAGTTATATGATGCCTGCGCCAACGCAGATGGCTCTTCCTGTATAATCCTGGCAAGCGCCGACGTGGCGAAAAGCGTATGCAAAACCCCGATCTGGGTTGCCGGTATGGGAGCCGCTACCGATACTATGACGATGTCCGGCAGAAAATCAATAACCGGGCTTGCATGCGCTCAAGATGCTGCTCGTCAGGCGTACGAAATGGCGGGAGTTACACCCCGGGACATCGATGTAGCCGAGGTACATGATTGTTTTACTATCTCTGAGCTTCTTGCTTACGAGGACCTTGGTTTTGCCGAACCCGGTAAAGGTGTTCGGTTAATAGAAGAAAAACAGACCTATGCCGACGGCAGCATACCCGTCAATGTCGACGGTGGTCTGCTTTCGAAAGGACATCCAATAGGAGCGACCGGTGGTTCACAGGTAAGAACTATCGTCCGCCAGCTCAGGGGTGAATCCTCTGAAGCCCAGGTTAAAGATGCAGAGATAGGACTTGTACATAATATCGGCGGAGTCGGCCAATACGGAAACGTGATAATTCTCAGGAGATAGAGATATGGGTTTTGAGAACTTTGGAACAGTCAGTTTTACAACCGAAGCAAAAACAGAAGAATTCATAACCTACCTGGAACAGGGCAAAGTAATGACTACCAGATGTAAAAAATGTGGTACAGCCTATTTCCCACCGAAAATGGATTGCCCGAGCTGCCTTAACAGTGATGTTGAATGGTTCGAGATAGCTGATACCGGGAAACTGGTAACCTATACTATTGTCCATTACGGTCCTTCCGGGTTTGAAGATGAATCACCTTACACCCTGGCGATCGCGGATTTCGATGGATTGAGAGTATTCGGCCGGATAAGTAAAGATGTTGATGAAAACGACATCATTCCCGGAATGGCGGTCAAAGTAGTTCCTGTAAAATCAGGCGGAGAAAAGATAGCCTATGAATTTCAGAAGATTTAATCTGCCACGATTTATGGTATAATAATAACAATCGAATAAGATATCCCGAGACAGCGGGTGTCGTAAAAGACTTAATAGTAGTACCTGCCGAGGATAACTCAGAGCTAGAAACTACGCAGTTCACTTATCAATTTTTGCGTAGCACAGTAATGGTCCTTGTGCGGTCGACACAAGGACTTTTTTATTGAGCTATCCCGGAGGAAGTTAGGAGACTGATTATGTCTAAAGAAAACAAGGCGAAGATTATCGATAGCATTGAAGAAGAATTCAATAAGTGCACTATCGGTATTTTGACCGATTACAGGGGACTTGGCAATACCCAGCTAACCGCCGTAAGAAGAAAAATTCAGGAAGCCGGTGGAGACTATAAAGTAGTTAAAAACACCCTGGCCCGGTTCGCCGCAACAAGAACAGGCAAGGAAGACCTGGTAGAGTCGCTGGTAGGTCCGATAGCAATAGCGTTCGGATACGATGACATTACTGCCCCGGCTAAGGCTCTTGCAGCCTTCATACGTGAATCCCGGATCAATATCGATATAAAAGGCGGATTCACCGGTGATACCGTCCTAACACCCCAGCAGGTTAATTCTCTATCCACACTGCCGACGCGAGAACAGTTAATATCCAAGATACTGGGTGGAATGAACAGCCCGATATCAGGACTTGTTAATTGCCTGTCCGGTCCCATAAGAGGATTACTGGGAGTATTACAAGCCCAAATTCAACAACTGGAGGAAAAATAATATGGCAGACGAAGTAACTAAGACACAGGAAAATCCTGAAGAAACACCGGCTGAAGAAGAAAAATTAAAAGTAGAAAAAGCTCCTGCAAAGAAAACAACGAAGAAATCTGCTTCAAGTGACAGCCTGATCGAACAAATCAAGAATATGACTGTACTTGAACTAGCGGAGTTGGTAAAAGCTCTTGAAAAAGAATTCGGCGTGACCGCCGCAGCTCCGGTAGCAGTAGCCGCAGCCGGACCGGCTGAAGCAGCCGGATCGGCCCAAGAAGAGGAGGAAAAAACCGAGTTCAATGTCGTCCTTAAAGAGATTGGCGGTAACAAGATTGCCGTTATCAGGGTAGTCAGAGAACTTACTGCTCTTGGACTGAAAGAATCCAAGGAACTGGTTGAAAGCGCACCTAACACCGTGAAAGAAAATCTCAACAAGGATGATGCCGCTGCTGCGAAAGCCAAACTGGAAGAGGCTGGAGCAAAAGCAGAATTGACATAGTTGCAAATTCCGCCAGAAGTATATATAGTTGGCTAAATTACCTCTTGTCCGGGGGTTGAAAATGCCTCAAAATGATTTGGTTATACTCATGATCATCGGAGGTGTGTTTATACTTCTCGGTCTGGGTGCGTTTTTATGGGGTAAAAGCGAAGAAAAGCGGTATTTCGAATCCATATCCAGCCGCCAGGACACTAGGGAGTTCCTTGAAGGTTGGCCGAAACGGCCTCAATTCGGTTCTCTCCAGACAGGCGGCTGGATAGCAATCACAATCGGTATCATCATGCTCGTTGTCGGCGGTGCTTTCACCATCTGGGGATAGTACTTTGACCTACTCCGATCAGGCATAACAACAAGCAGGTTCAGCTTGACAGTGAAATAGGGCTTTGTTAAAATCAACGCAGTAACCCCAACCCGAATTTCCGTAATATTTTGTCAAGGAGTCTCATTATGTCCGTCGATTATGAGAAATCAGGCAGGATTGCTGTTATTACCATCAACCGTCCCGAAGCTCATAACGCGATAAATGTGCAAACATGGAAAGAGCTTAATGAAGCGATCATTAAACTGCGTGACGACCCGGAAGCATGGGTGGGTATCATCACCGGCAGCGGAGAAAAGGCTTTCTGTGCGGGAGCTGATGTATCGGAAACCCTTCCCTATATGAAGGAAAACCATCACCTGTACTGGCCTTCCGCTCCAAGGTATGGGCTGGACCTTTACAAACCTCTTATTGCTGCGGTCAATGGTGTGGCACTCGGCGGCGGGATGGAAATAGCCCTTGCCTGTGATATCAGGATAGCCTGTGATAAAGCCAGATTCGGCACACCGGAGGTAACCCTTGGTGTAATACCCGGCTGGGGCGGAACTCAAAGACTCCCTCGTATGATACCCTGGGCAAAAGCAGCCGAAATGGTTCTCATGGGTAAACAGTTAACTGCTGAGGAAGCCTACAGGATAGGTCTTATCAACCAAATAGTGCCGAGGGAAAATCTCATGACCGAAGCAATGGAATGGGCGGAAGCCCTGTGCAAGGTTGGTCCTCTGGCTGTCCGGGCTGCAAAAGAAGCAATGCTCAGGGGTTACAACATGCCCCTTGAAGATGGATTACAGCTTGAAGGCTCCTTCTTCGATTATCTTCTCAATACCGAAGATTATAAAGAAGGAGCTTCGGCTTTTCTTGAAAAAAGAAAACCTGATTTCAAAGCAAAATAAGAGATTATTTATTAAGGAGAGATGCCATCATGGAAATCAAGAAAGTTGGTGTTCTTGGCTTTACCGGGACAATGGGACGCGGTATCGCCCAGGTATGCGCGCAGTCAGGGTATGAAGTAATCGGTTCTTCCAGAAGCGAAGAACGGGCAGCCAAGGCAATAAGCACCATAGACGCCGCCCTGGCCAGAAGCGTCGAAAGAGGAAGAATGTCGCAGGAAGACAAAGACGCAGCAATAGCCAGGCTAAAAGGAACTGCTGACACAAAAGACTTCAGTGACTGTGATCTGGTAGTCGAAGTCGCCGCTGAAGAATTGGCTGTCAAGATAAAGGCTTTCGCCGAGCTCGACGGTATCTGCAAGGAAGGCGCTATTTTAGCCAGTAATACCTCGGTATTGCCGCTGGTCGATATGGCAATGGCGACAAAACGACCGGGAAATGTAATCGGCATTCACTTTTTCAATCCTGTTTCGGCGATGAAACTCGTCGAGATAATCAAACCTATCACCGTAAGTGAAGAAACAGCGGATACCTGCGTGAAATTCATCGAATCACTGGGTAAAACAGTCGTAGTTCTTCCGGATACACCCGGATTCATCGTAAACAGGCTTGCAGTTGGCTTTATGCTGAACGCTATTACCCTCCTGGAAAACGGGATTGCGACTAAGGAAGATATCGATACAGCCGTAAAACTCGGTCTAAATCACCCGATGGGTCCGTTAGAGCTTGCCGACCTTATCGGCAATGATATCGTACTTGATATGGCGGATGGTATATATGAAACCCTGAAAGAGCCCCGTTATATAGCCCCTAACCTGTTGAGAAGAATGGTAGCCGCTGGATGGCTGGGACAGAAGACTAAAAAAGGATTCTATGATTACAATAAATAATTAGAAATAATTATAAGGAGATTAATATGGGAGAAGCAGTTATTGTAAGCGGTGTGAGGACTGCCATAGGTAATTTCGGAGGATCATTACAGGACGTTCCGGCTACCGAACTGGGCGCGATAACCATTAAAGGCGCTTTGAAAAAAGCCGGTCTGAAACCCGTCGCAAAATCCGAATCTATCGAAAACGCACCCGACGCTATTAAAGGGGACGGCGTCATCGAACTGGAAAAAAAGTATGCCGACTGGGATAATTCCCTGAAGGAAGTCGAAATCGATGAAGTGATCATGGGTAATGTCGTCCAGGCAGGTCAGGGACAGAATGTCGCCCGTCAGGCGATGATTTATGCTGGTTTACCAAAAGAAATCAATGCTTTTACGGTCAACAAGGTATGCGCATCAGGGATGAAATCAGTGGCGCTGGCAGCCCAGGCGATCAAAGCCGGTGATGCCGATGTGATTGTTGCCGGTGGTATGGAAAACATGAGTCAGATTCCCTATTATTTGCCAGCAGCGCGCTGGGGCGCAAGGATGAACAATGTTCCACTGGTAGACGGTATGGTACATGACGGTCTCTGGGAAAAATTCTATGACTATCACATGGGTATTACCTCCGAGAATATAATGAAAAGATACGGTATCACCCGTGAAGAGCAGGACCAGTTCGCTCTCGAGAGTAATAACAGGGCATTGGCCGCGATAAAGTCCGGTGTTCTGAAAGAAGAGATCATCCCTGTAGAGATTACTGTTAAACGCGCAAAGGTAATGTTCGAAGTAGACGAACATCCCAGGGAAACAACAATGGAAGCTCTCGGCAAATTGAGACCGGCTTTCAGACCTGACGGCGGCGTTACTGCAGGCAACGCATCCGCTATTACCGACGCTGCAGCAGCCCTGGTAGTCATGTCTGCAGAAAAAGCAAAGGAACTCGGTCTTACTCCCATGGCAACCATAAAATCTTATGCTTCAGGCGGTGTTGACCCGGCATACATGGGACTGGGTGTTATACCCGCAGCCAGGAAAGCCCTTAGACTGGCAGGTCTGACCCTGAATGATATCGATTACATCGAACTAAATGAAGCCTTTGCTTCCCAGTCACTTGGAGTTATCAGAGAACTCGATATCGATTTGAATAAGACCAACCTGCTGGGTGGAGGTATTTCGCTCGGGCATCCTATCGGCTGTACCGGCGCCAGGATTATCGTTACCCTGGTGCATGAAATGACACGCAAGAATCACCGCTACGGCCTGGCCACTCTCTGCATTGGTGGAGGTCAGGGTATGGCTATGATAGTAGAGAGAAGTTAATCTGGTTTTCCCACAGGAGATTATCCGAAGGGGGCAATCCACCGTACCTGCGCCCCCTTCCGGTTGTTTTTCAAATTCATCCTGAATTGCTATAATCAGATAGCATCACCCCTTATTTTCTTCATGGGAGTGTGTACCAATGGCGAATATCGATATTATCGGGCATCAACTTGCAGATACTCTGAAGAAACATAAAGCCGAATATATAGAAGTTCACCTGGAAGAAACCCAATCCAGTCATATATCATATCGGGGTAAAAAACTTGAGTCCGTCAACAAAGGAACCTCAGTCGGAGGTAACGTTCGAGCGCTGGTTAACGGAGGTTGGGGATTCGTTAGCTTTAACAGGCTCAGCAATCTTCCTAAAAGAGTGGAATCAGCCGTAAGCCAGGCAAAATTCATCAGTGGCGAGAACATCAAACTTGGGGATATCGAACCTTTTATAGATACTGTTTCCGCCGGTATCGATAATAATCCCGTATTGATCCCACTCTCAGAAAAAAAAGAGTTCCTTGACAGTTATAATGAAATAATCTGGGGGACTCAGGGAATTCAGACATCCACCATAAATTATGGAGACGGCCAGAAAAAGTCTATATTCTTCAATACGGCAGGCAGTTATATCGAACAGGAAAGAATGGATGTAACCCTGAGGTTAACGGCTATCGCCACTGATGGTAATGAAGTCCAGCAGGTCGGTTTGAGTATCGGCAGCAGAGGCGACATTACTGCAATACAGGGAC
>Ga0154674_1080_pt2 | contig 19447 bp, 19 predicted proteins | sample Rifle2008BG13ft_FD_116103 | JGI IMG/M metagenome (GOLD analysis project Ga0154674, IMG submission 116103) | Chloroflexi bacterium RBG_13_46_14
AGCATAACTGCCTGGGAACTCCTGCATATCTTAAGAGTTTCTTTCGGTAGAGCTTCGCCGGTTTCGTCTATGGCAATTCCGCCGATAAGTCCCTCTTTTAATTTGAAATCATGACCGTACTTCTTCCCGACGGTTTTCAGCACTTTAACCGCCTCAGTACAGACATCTACGCCTATGCCATCACCCGGCAATACAGCAATAGTGAATTGCATTAACTCCTCCTCAGTTTCTCAACTTCTTTCTTCGTGTATTCTATTAAGCCACCAGCAGCGATCAATTCTCCCATGAATCCAGGGTACGGTTTTGCGGTATATGTCTTACCGCTGTTCGTATTAGTTATCGTCCCACTGGCCAGGTCGACTTCCACGACATCACCATTCTCAATCCCATCCACCGCTTCTTCGCATTCAAGCAGCGGTAAACCGATATTGATGGAATTTCGGAAGAATATACGGGCAAAGCTTTTCGCAATGACACACGATATACCTGAAGCTTTTATCGCTATCGGTGCGTGCTCACGTGATGAACCGCATCCGAAATTGGTTGTCGCCACGATAATATCTCCCGGTTCAACCCTTTTCAGGAAGTCAGCGTCTATATCCTCCATGCAGTGCTCTGCCAGTTCATCCGGTTCGGACAGATATAAATAGCGTGCCGGTATAATCTCGTCCGTATTTACATCCGCTCCGTATTTATGTACTTTCCCTTTCAGCATTATTTAGTCTCCTAGAATGAATATTTGTTAATAATATCTCCATACCTAATATTTTAGTGTGACTTTAACTAAGAAGATACTCGCTGCTTAAATATTCTTTTGGTGTATGTTTTTCAGCTGGTAAATATATCGCTACAGTAATATCAAGTTTAGATAAATACTTACACATTAAAGGCCCGACATCTTTCCATTCAAGTTTACCTAATCCACATCCCAAAGCAGGTATTGCTAAGGACTTTATACCCTCTTTTTTATAACTATTAGACAACCATATTAATCCTTCTTCGATACCATTAATATCTGAATTTTCACGCCAATGCCTTTTTGTTGGGAATAATAAAAACCATTTTTCAGAATTGCCGTTCGTTAATGTTCCGGGATCATCAGATAATTCATAATCTAATGAAGATTCACGTTTATAAATTTTTGGATTACCCATCGTTAATCTTCTTTTTTTACATAAGTCTTCGTAGTAGACATACACGTCTGGAAATTGATATCGTGTCCTTGATGCAAGTCCTTTCCCCATAATGCCAACTGTATTTACGCTAATGGTTATAGTTTGTGCTTTAGAAAAGAACATGTCTCCTTCCGCAAGATATAATCTATTTGTAATATTTCGGATCATTAATGGGTGGAAAAACATGTTTGGTTCGGTAACAATAGGCATATTACTTGGTATCTTCTGTTCCAAATTCTCTTTTGCGTTTCGAGTAGCAACATAAATAGTCTGAATAAGGTTTGGTGGTACTACATCTGGAACAAGGCACTCAGCCATGATTCGTCTTTTTGATCCATCTTGTTCTTTCCAGTACTCAATATTCGTCTCTTTCATAATTCGGGAGAGTGATTTCAATCCTTCACCTATAGATAAAATCTCTGATGATGAATGTGCTGCATTACCTGTAGTAATATAAACATCAAGACGTTCGAGAATTTCAGGACGAACTGAAATTACAGCAATGTCATTAATGGGTTTCTCATTGATAACTCGATACAACATTGGATTTCTTGGCTGAAAATATAAATTTGTTAAACTCCATAACGTATGGCCGTCAGGAGTTCTTATTCCTTTTCTATTACTTACTATTCCTTTATCATATATTGGAGTAAAATCGATATTTTCACGTTCTATCCTATCATGACAATATATCCCGTTACTTAAAATGGAAGGAATATTATTAATATGCGTGATATAGAATAAACCTGGAATCTGTAGTTTTTTCCGCAATTTTTACTCTCCCATTAAGTGAAGTTTTAAGTCTATACTTCGACCAGACTTTTTTCGTAGTCCTTTACTTTTTTGAGTTTTCCTTTACGGTCAGGTTAGATGATGTGTCCCTCTTTCTCAAGCCGGCTGCCTGTCCTTCGAGTCCTCCGGGGTATTTCTCGTTAAGTTCACCTTTTGATTTTAAGGTCTGCCGAAGAAGATCGAAGACTCTATTTTCTAATACATTAAAACCTTTCGTCCCGACTATGTCGGGAATTATTAATGACGGGTGATTTACAAATTGTCAGGTCCGGTTATCTCACCGGTAATAGCGCTTGCCATAGCCACAGCCGGGTTGGCAAGGTAAACTTCGGATTTCGTATGACCCATTCGTCCGATGAAATTACGGTTCGTTGTCGAGACGCATTTTTCTCCTTCTGCCAATACACCCATATGACCACCCAGGCAGGGTCCGCAGGTAGGAGTACTGACAGCAGCCCCCGCTTTTATAAATTTTTCAATAATACCTTCTTTAAGGGCATCAAGGTACACTTGCTGAGTTCCAGGTATGATTATACAGCGTACACGCGGGTGTACATGCCTGTCTTTAAGTACCTCGACAGCAAGTCGCAAATCCTCGAGACGACCGTTTGTGCAACTCCCGATTACAGCCTGATCGATTTTTATTCCTTTTACCTGGCTTACCGGTTTGGCATTGGACGGCAGGTGGGGAAGAGATACCTGCGGTTCGAGTGACGAAACGTCGTACTCGATAATTTTTTCATATTCGGCATCATCATCCGGTTCGTAAACAGTGTATTCCCGTTTCGCCCGAAGTTTGAGATAAGCCGATGTTTTACCATCAACGTGGAATATCCCTGCTTTCGCTCCGGCTTCAATAGCCATATTCGCCATGGTAAATCTTCCATCCATGGGAAGACTGTTAATAGCCTTCCCGGTAAACTCCATTGCCGAATACAGCGCACCGTCCACGCCAATATCGCCAATAGTATGAAGTATCAGGTCTTTACCGCCAACCCATTTACTCAATCTACCGTTGTACACGAACTTGATTGTCTGGGGTACTTTTATCCATATATATCCGGTAGCCATCGCTGAAGCTATATCCGTCGAGCCCATTCCGGTCGAAAATGCCCCGACCGCGCCGTAGGTGCATGTATGAGAGTCTGCACCGATTATCACATCTCCGGGAAGCACTATCCCCTGCTCCGGAAGCAGTACGTGCTCTATACCCATTTCACCGACGTCATAGCATTTTATACCCTGTTCGATGCAAAAATCCCGCATGAACTTAACTTGCTCAGCAGAGAGAATATCTTTATTCGGCACAAAATGGTCGGCTACCATTACAATCTTCGCAGGATCGAAAACTTTATCAACACCGATCTTCCTGAATTCCTTGATGGCTATCGGTGCTGTAATATCATTAGCCAGGACGATATCGACCCTGGCATTAATAAATTCGCCGGGGCTGACACTTTCTTTCCCCGAATGGGCAGCCAAAATCTTTTCAACTAATGTCACTTTTCATACCTCTTATTATTCTTAAGCTTTTTCTGGAAAAAGGCTGATTGTTTTTACCAGTATACTCCTTTCGCCGCCGGACAATCTTTAAAAAACTCGCTTGGCAGCAAGAAGACGGTTCAGCGCGTTAAGGTAAGCTCTTGCACTGGCAACGATAATATCAGTATCTGCGCCGCGCCCGGTATAGGATATACCGTCGCTTTCAATCCTTATAAGTACCTCGCCGATAGCGTCGATACCTTCCGTTACCGACTTTACACTGAATTCGGTAAGTTTATTCTTGACACCAACGAGACGGTTGATTGCCTTGTATACTGCATCGACAGGTCCTGTTCCAAGCGCAGCATCCTCTATCACGCGCTCATCCGGGGTGATAAGCCGGACAGCAGCTGTCGGCATACCCTTGTCACCGCAAGTTACCTGTATGCGATTCAGTCGGTAATCTTCGGTAACGGTACGCTTTTCCTCAGCCAGAAGCGATTCTATATCCCTGTCGGTTATTCCTTTTTTCTTTTCGGCTAGTTCTTTGAACGCGGCAAATGCCTGGGTAAATTCTTCTTCTGTCAGGCTATAGCCCAGTTCCGCCAGTCTCTCCCTGAAGGCATGCCTTCCACTTAATTTCCCAAGAACCAGGGTACTGGCAGGTATTCCGACTGACTGAGGTTCGATGATCTCATAGGTGATCGGCATTTTGATGACACCATCCTGGTGAATACCGGACTCATGCCGGAAGGCATTTCCGCCAACAATTGCCTTATTAGGCTGTACCGGGAACCCTGTCAGATCGCTGACCAGTCTGCTGGTTTTATATATCTGTGTCGTATCGATCCCTGTTTCGAGATTATAGAAATCACGGCGGGTCTTGAGAGACATCACAATTTCTTCCAGTGAAGCATTGCCGGCTCTTTCACCTATACCGTTTATAGTACACTCTGCCTGTCTCGCCCCACGCCTGATGGCTTCCAGGCTGTTGGCTACAGCCATGCCAAGATCGTTATGGCAGTGAACGCTGATAATCGCCTGGTCTATATTGGATACATTGTTCAAAATGCCTTCGATAAGGTTCCCAAATTCATCCGGCATTGCATAACCAACTGTGTCCGGGATGTTCACAGTCGTAGCTCCGGCGTCTATCACTGCTTCAAGAATCTGGTAGATATATTCGGGTTCGGCTCGACTGGCGTCCATCGGCGAAAATTCCACGTTCTGTAGATATCTTTTTGCCCTGACCACACCTGCCCTTGCCATTTCCAGGATCTCGTTGCGGCTTTTCTTTAACTGGTGCATTATGTGGATATCTGACGCGGAGAGAAATACATGTATGCGAGGATCCGCGGCTTCTTTGACCGCTTCCCATGCTTTATCAATATCAGCGGGAAGTGCCCGTGCCAGACCGCAAATCGTGGCATTGCGTACTTCCTTTGCTATCAGTGCGACCGCTTCCAGTTCGGTTCGCGAGTTCACGGGCATACCGGCTTCAATAACGTCGACGCCCAGTTTTTCCAACTGTCTGGCGATTTCAACCTTTTCCTGGATATTCAGGGTAGCCCCGGCCGCCTGTTCACCGTCTCTTAGCGTGGTATCGAATATTATTACTTTATCCATTATTGCCTCCTGGGGGGATCATCTTGTAACGATGTCCCTCGTAGAAATATTTCTCCTCATTTATTATTTAAATATGCGGGTATGCCCCCTCCCTTGTTTCAGAGAGGGGTTGGTAAGGATGAGGATATTCCTCCCAGCAGTTTTTATGTCAATAATTGGATACATGATACTCAGTCTAATTATTCGTTCTCTTTTTCTTTGTCTTTTTCTTTTGGCTTTGGCTTAACCATAAATATCGGACAGGTAACCCCGTTAAGAAGATTTGCCGCGACACTTCCGTATACCAGTCTGCTTATTCCGGAACGCCCGTGACTGGCAATTACTATCATAGTATATGGATTACTGTTGGCGTAGTTAATTATCTCGTCATTGGCCTTACCTTCGACCACAACTGTTTTTACTGCTATACTCTTTGCCTTCAGTTGTTTTTCGATTCTTTCAAGATATTCTATTGAGGATTTTTTACGTCTTACCTCTTCCTGCTGCATGAATTCACCCCAGTTAAGCGATACGCCGGAAAGTTCTGGGCCGTAATACGATGGAATACTGGGTGTCTCGGCGACCCTCAATAAAACTACCTCAAGCGATTCTTCACCCTTCTGTCTGGCAAGTATTTCGACATGAGGTATCACTTCTTCTGCCAGATCGGATCCATCTAAAGGAACCAGGAGTGTCTTTGTCGGCCATTCATCGTAAGGCTGATCAGGAGTATGGTCAGCTCTTACCAGCCAGACAGGTATTTTCGAGGCGCTCAGTACCTTGGTGGCTACGCTTCCTATACTCCATCGTTTCAGACCGGAATGACCTCTTGCCGCCATCAGGATAATATCGAACTCATTCTCTTCCGCATATTTTAAAATTTCGTCGGCCGGATACCCTTCGACAATTTCACCTTTCACCTTTACAGCTTCGGCTGCCTGTTCTATCCCCATAATCTGCTGGACTTCTCTGGCTTGTCTTTTCACTTTTTCAGCGGCGCGCTTGATATATGCCTGCTGCATCGGCAACATGCTTTTACCGGCGGGTGAAGCGACGTGTAGTAGGGTAACATCGATATCCAGCCTTCCGGCGAGTTCCTTTGCGTAAGTAAACACAACTTCCGCAAGTTCCGAACCATCCAGTGGGACCAGCATTCGATGATACATTTTACGCCTCCTGATATTTACTTCGATAATACTTCAGAAACAAGTGTAAATCAATATGCGTCAACACTTGTTTGTTCCTTCTTCTTTTTCGCACGAGCGTTTGACGAATCTTTTTCACTCTGCAACGGACTGAGTAATCCTCTTATCATTGCTATTCTTCCGGTTCTCGCTAATTCCCTGATACCGAAACCCTGAAGTAAGGTAAGTAAAGAGTCGATCTTATTCTCATCGCCGGTAACTTCGACAGTTAGTGAATCAGGGCTGACATCAACAATATTAGCTCTGAAAATATCCACGATCTGCATGATTTCACTCCTGGTTGCCGAATTAGCTTTTACTTTTACCAGAGCCAGTTCCCTGCTTATGGTATCTTCATCACTCAGTTCAACCACTCTCACTACATCGATAATCTTGTCGAGTTGTTTCCTGACCTGTTCGACCGACGTGGTAGTTCCATCGACGACTATGGTTGTACGAGATATGTTCGGTACCTCACTTCGTCCGACAGCAATACTCTCGATGTTAAAACTCCTGCGTCTAAACAGGCTTGCCATCCTGTTCAAGACACCGGGTTTGTCTTCAACAAGCGCTATAAGTGTATGTTTTGCAGGTGCCATATCGTCACCCCTTTTTCCTACATATTACGAGTTTTTATTTTTTGCGAATCGACTTTGACAGTCTCGCGAGGTTCTTCAACCATCGCGTTAATATCTTCTCCCGGCGGGACCATGGGATAAACGTTTTCCTCGGGTTCAACGCTGAAGTCCAACAGGAAAGGACCGTCTTCAGCCATAGCTTTTTCAATAGCAGGAATTACGTCTATCTTGTTTTTCACCCGTACTCCGCCTATTCCGTATGCTTCAGCAATCTTCACAAAATCGGGTCCACTCAATGGTGTTGCCACGTATCTCTTGTCATAGAACATTTCCTGCCACTGTCTTACCATTCCCAGAAAACCGTTATTCAAAATTGCTATCTTCACAGCAGCCCTCTCCTGGGCTATGGTAGCCAGCTCCTGTATTGTCATCTGGAAACTTCCGTCGCCGTCGATACACCATACGGTCTCATCCGGGCAGCCTATCTTGGCACCGATAGCTGCCGGTAAACCGAATCCCATTGTTCCCAGTCCGCCCGATGAAACAAAGGTGTTAGGTTTATCAAACAGGTAATACTGAGCGGCCCACATCTGGTTTTGGCCGACACCGGTTGTTATTATTGCGTTACCCTTCGTAGCCTCATATATTTTCCTTACGACATACTGAGGTAAGATTCCTTCAGACTCTCTAATGTAAGTTGAAGGATGTTCTTTACGCCAGGTGTCCAGCTGTTCAAACCAACCCAGGTTCTGCCTGGATTCAACCAGTTTATTCAACTCATTCAGAACTACTTTCACGTCACCAACAATAGGTACGTCGACACGAACGTTCTTTCCTATTTCTGCCGGGTCAATATCAATATGTATAATCTTCGCCTTGGGCGCAAAAGTACTTACATTTGAAGTAACACGGTCATCGAATCTCATTCCGATCGCTATTATCAGATCGGTTTCGTAAAGCGCCATGTTGGCAGCTGCCAAGCCATGCATACCAACCATTCCGAAATTCAGAATATGAGTCTCCGGAAAACAACTTATCCCAAGCAGCGTGGTCACTACCGGTATCTGAGCGGTTTCAGCCAGTTGCTTTAGTTTGGCACTGGCACCTGATATCAATACACCCCTACCGGCAAGTATTACCGGCTGGTTCGCTTCGTTAATTAACTTGGCTGCCTTCTTTATCTGTGTGGGATGTCCCTGCAAAGTAGGCTTATAACCGGCGATATTAACCCGGTTTGGCATATTAAACTCGACTTCCTCGGTAAAGACATCTTTTGGCACGTCGATCAGGACAGGACCGGGTCTTCCTGTCCTGGCCAGGTAAAATGCTTCTTTGACTGTTTCCGCCATCTGAGAAGCATTTCGTACCAGATAATTATGCTTGGTAATCGGCAGTGTGATCCCTGTAATATCCACTTCCTGGAAAGCATCTTTACCAATAAACGGCCTGGCAACCTGACCGGTTATAGCTACCATTGGGACCGAATCCAGGTGCGCGTTCGCTATACCGGTAACCAGATTAGTCGCACCGGGTCCGGAGGTGGCGAAACACACGCCGACTTTTCCGGTAACTCGCGCGTATCCATCAGCCGCATGAGCTGCACCCTGCTCGTGCCGGACAAGGACATGGTGAAGCTGAGGATATTGAGGTAACGTATCGTATAAAGGTAAAACAGCACCACCGAGGATGCCGAAGACAACTTCAACTCCCTCCTTCACCATACATTCAAATATTATCTGGGCACCGGTCATTTTCATGGTACTAAACCCCTCCTGTTACACGAACACCGCACCAGTACTGGCTGATGACACCTTCTCCGCATACCTGCTCAGATAGCCCGTCTTTATCCTGGGTTCAAACTCAGGCAGTTCAGCCAGGCGGTCGTTTATCTCTTTTTCACTCAAATCGACGTCCAGTTTACAGTTATGTATATCTATTTTAATGATATCTCCGTCTTTGACGGCAGCAATCGGTCCTCTCCCGGCTGCTTCAGGTGATATATGACCGATAGCCGCACCACGGCTCCCGCCGGAAAAGCGTCCATCGGTAAGGAGCGCTACTGCGCTGTCAAGACCGGCACCGCTTAATAATGAGGTGGGGGTAAGCATTTCTCTCATTCCCGGACCACCCTTGGGGCCCTCATACCGGATAACGATCACTTCCCCCGGTTTGATCTGGCCATTCATAATAGCCGGCATGGACTCTTCTTCAGAATCGAATACTCTTGCCGGTCCCTCGTGTACCATCATCTCGGGTGCGACCGCTGCCCGTTTAACAACCGCTCCTTCAGGAGCAAGGTTGCCGAACAGAATAGCGATACCGCCAACTTTCGAATATGGATTGGTGACCGGCCTGATAATATCTCTATCGACAATAACGGCTTCACTAATTATCTGGGAAACCTTTTTCCCTGAAACCGTTGGGGCGTCTTTTTTCATTTGTTTATTAAGCTGTTTCATTACGGCAGGAATACCACCCGCCCTGTCCAGGTCTTCGATCCTGTTCGAACCCGCCGGACTTAACAGGCAAATATGGGGCGTATTCTGGCTTATCTCATTCACTTTTACCAGGTCGAAGTCTATCTTTGCTTCGTTAGCTACCGCCATCAGGTGTAAAACGGAATTCGTGCTGCCACCGAGAGCCATATCGACGCTGAATGCATTATGAATCGAGTCGGGAGTTATTATATCCAGAGGTTTGATATTTTCCTCGACGAGTTTTACCAATCTTTCTCCGGCTGCCTTTGCCAGTTGTCGCCTTCTTCCGTCAACCGCCGGAATAGTCCCATTACCAGGCAGTGCCATTCCCATTGCTTCCGTGGCACAATTCATGGTATTTGCTGTAAACATACCAGCGCAGCTTCCACAGCCGGGACAGGCAATTTCTTCCAGCTCGATCAGTTCTTCTTCTGTCATCTTTCCGCTTGCTACCTTACCGACAGATTCGAATACCGAGATCAGGTCTACTTTCTCGAATTTACCGTTCTTGTACTGCTGACCGGCAAGCATCGGACCACCGCTGATAAATATCGATGGTATATTCAACCTTATCGCTGCCATCAGCATTCCCGGCACTATCTTGTCGCAGTTCGGAATAAATACTAGTCCGTCGAACTGGTGCGCTTCAGCCATTATTTCGATAGAATCAGCAATTAATTCTCGACTTGGAAGACTGTATTTCATGCCGGGGTGATTCATCGCTATCCCGTCGCATACGGCGATAGTATTAAACTCAAAAGAAACTCCTCCTCCGGCTGAAATACCTTCTTTAACTGCTTTAGATATTTCTCTGAGGTGAATATGACCGGGAACGATCTCCGTAAAGCTGTTAACCACTCCTATCATCGGTTTACCGGAGTCGGCTTTGCTCCAGCCAAGTGCGTGAAGAAGAGAACGGTGCGGAGCCCGTTCTATACCTTTTGTAATGGCGTCACTTCTCATTTTATCTCCTTATCATTCAGCTTTTTAATCTATAAAAAAGGCCGTCCCGTGGGGACGGCCCTTGCTGATCCTTCCCACAGGCCAGGTTACGAGTAGATAACGAGTACTAAAATAATCGGACTTTCTTTCATCGTGATGTTAGAGTAACATAGAGAAAATTTATTGTCAAGCTGGGATCAATTAATACGGTATAACGATAGTTAATTATTCTGTATGCTTTCTCTATATTACATATTAACACTTTTTTACATCAGTTCGGATAAGGTGTCATCCCGGTCGAACAGAATCGCTTTTGGGTATTGAGAATCAGGCATCCTGAGATTCCAAATCCTTCATTTTATCGACGCGGCGCTGGTGCCTCCCGCCTTCAAACTCCGTAGTGAGAAACGTATTGACTATTTTCGGCATTTCTTCCTTAACAATCTCAGAACCCATACATAATACATTGGCGTCATTGTGCTGGCGGGAACGGAGAGCGCAGAAGTCGTTATGGCACAGGGCAGCTCTTATTCCATCGATTTTATTTGCCGCGATACACATACCTATCCCTGTTCCGCATATAAGGATCCCACGGTCATAGTCGCCTGAAACCACTGCTTCGCCGACTTCTTTCGCAATATCAGGGTAATCGACCGCATCCTCTGTATAGCTGCCAAAATCCTTAACGGTATAGCCTGCCTGTTCAACTACCTTTATGACCGATTTTTTAAACTCAATTCCCCTGTGATCACAACCAATGGCTATTTTCATAATCAATTCTCCTCTCCAGTAACCGTTACCCGGCAAACCTTTTCTATTACTATTCGTGATATGGCACCTTCACGTAATATTACCGGTATTTCTCCGGTCACATCCAGTATGGTCGACTCTATTCCTCCCGGGCATCGTCCCGTATCGAGTATGTAATCGATTTCATCACCAAGCTGGCTTTTTACTTCATCCGCGGTCAATGCACTGGGTTTTCCGCTTAAATTTGCGCTTGTTCCTATTAAAGGTCTTCCAATACCATTTATTAAAGCGATAGTTACTGGATGATCGGGAATCCTGAAAGCAATGGTGTTTTTCCCGCCGCTGATCAAATCCGGAACAGAATCAGCCTTCTTCACCACCAGAGTCAAAGCTCCGGGTAAAAACTCATCGATAAGCTTACAGGCTGTATCAGAGATTGATATTGTTAATCGTTCTATCCATGAGACGTCTGCCAGTAATAACGGAAGCGGCATATCCATCGGGCGGTTTTTGACTTTATAAATCCTTTTCACCGATTTTGGATTGTCCGAACAGGCGCCAAGTCCATAAACAGTATCGGTAGGATAAGCGATAATGCCTCCGTTCATAAGGATAGTGATACCCTTTTTTATTTTTACCTTGACATCATCAGTCAATTCTGTAGCCATCGTCCTATCGTGGATCGGATAATATCTCCGGGTTCAGTATATCACAGGATTACGCAGGTAAGAATATCTCAAAAATCCGTTTTGAAGCTATTACGATATTTGGTCGATTGATGTATAATAGAGTATCCTGACGAAAGGAGAAATAAAGAAAATGTCCAGAGTATTGATTCTTTATCACTCACTAAGTGGAAATACAGAAGCAATGGCAAAAGCCATAAAGGAAGGTGCAGCTTCCGCCGGAGCTGAGTCGATATTGAAAAAAGCAGCTGATGCCGATGCTGATGATCTCATGAACTGTGATGCGGTGATTATGGGTACGGCCAATTATTTCAGCTACGAAGCCGGAATGATGAAGGACTTTTTCGACCGTACCTTCTTCACTCTGAAAGGCAAAGTCGATAACAAACCGTATGCGGTGTTCGGCAGTTATGGCGGTGGTGGCGAGGTTGCGATGGAGAGTTTGGCGAAACTTTGTAATAACCTTGGTTTAAAAAAATCCGCCGACAACGTTGGCGCACAGAGAGAACCATCAGCCGAAGCTCTCGACCGGTGCAAAGCGCTCGGAGCAAAAATGGCATTACTATAATTAACGAAGGGCAAGTTTAAAGACGTGCCTAGACGTACAAAAAAGCAAGAAATTAATGTTGATATCCATCGGGTAACAACCAGCGGTGACATCGAGGTATCCACCTACCTTGAGATTGCCCAAAGGGTGGATAGCGAAAAAGCTGATGTAGTGTCCGGGGATGTTCATGTCACTGAAAACGAATCTATTGTCGTCATTGACTTCGGTTCTCAGTACAGCCTGCTGATTGCCAGACGTATCAGAGAATGCCAGGTCTATTGTGAACTTGTTTCCTATGACACACCATGGGAAAAAATAAAGTCTCTCAACCCTAAGGGTTTTATACTTTCCGGTGGTCCAGCAAGTGTTTATGAGAAAAACGCCCCCCTGGCGCCTGCATACATATATGAAAGTCACATTCCGGTACTGGGAATATGTTACGGTATGCAGGCGATAACAAAACAACTTGGGGGCATAGTATCACCCGGTACCAAGCAGGAATATGGATATTCTGTTCTCCATTTCAGTGATAATTCATCACCGTTATTCGAGGGACTGGATGATTCACCTCCCGTTTGGATGAGTCATGGTGATCGTGTTGAAGAAATACCTCCGGGATTTATTTCCCTCGCCTATACCGAAAATTCGCCTTATGCTGTTATAGGCAATAATGATGGTATATATGGTATCCAGTTTCATCCGGAAGTTGCCCATACTCCTCAGGGAAAAACTATACTAAAAAATTTCGCTTATAAAATTTGCGGATGCAGTGGTAACTGGACAACGGTAAACTTCATTAACGACAGCATTAATACTATTAAAAAACGTATTGGCAAAGGAAAGGTTATAAATGCTTTGTCCGGAGGTGTGGACTCAGCGGTGGTTGCGACCCTCATTCATAAAGCTGTCGGCGACCAGCTTACCTGTATATTTGTTGACAACGGTCTCCTGCGACGGGAAGAAGTAGAAAGAACGTCTAAAGTTTTCCAAGAAAATCTGGGCATGAACATAATTCTGGTAGATGCCGCAGACAGATTTCTCTATCGTCTTCGGGGAGTAACAGATCCTGAAACAAAACGAAAAATAATCGGCGAGGAATTCATCGAGGTATTTGAAGAAGAAGCGAACAAGATCGGAATAGTTGATTTTCTTGCTCAGGGCACATTATATCCCGACGTAATAGAGAGTGCTGCTTCCGGCAGCAAAGCTTCCTCAGTTATTAAAAGTCATCATAACGTTGGGGGTCTTCCCGCCAGAATGCGAATGAAACTTGTTGAACCGTTGCGTTACCTGTTTAAAGATGAGGTCCGCCAGGTCGGGCTGGAGCTTGGCATGCCGGAAGAAATGGTCTGGCGTCAACCTTTCCCTGGTCCGGGTCTAGCGATCCGGGTTATCGGCGATGTTACCCGGGAAAAACTTGAAATACTTCGCTCTGCTGACTTTATAGTAATGAATGAAATAAAGAAAGCAGGATTATACCGCCAGCTCTGGCAAACATTTGCTGTCCTTACCGATGTAAAAAGCGTTGGAGTAATGGGTGATTACAGGACTTATGGTTACCTTGTCGCAATAAGGGCAGTAACAAGTGAAGATGCAATGACCGCTGACTGGGCAAGACTTCCTTATGATCTACTCGCTCGCATTTCCAACAGGATAGTAAACGAGGTTTCAGGAGTAAACCGCGTGGTATATGATATTACCTCGAAGCCACCTTCGACAATTGAATGGGAATAAATACAATAATTGAGAATATATTGATTATGGAGGGTGGAAGCTGAAAATACTTGTTATCGGGAACGGTGCGAGAGAACATACAATCGTATGGAAACTCGCCCAGAGCCCAAAAACAGAAGAGATATATATCGCTCCGGGTAATGCTGGTACAGGTATGATCGGGATAAACCTGGATCTAAATCCGGCAAATTTCGAGGAAATGGCAAAGACCTGTCAGAAAACAGGTATAGATATGGTAGTTGTCGGACCTGAGACTCCTCTCGCGGATGGTATCGTCGACCGTTTTCAAACGATAGGCATACCCATATTCGGACCTACAAAAGGCGCTACACAGATCGAATCGAGTAAAGCTTTCGCAAAAGGTCTGATGCAGAAATACTCCATCCCCTGTGCCAAAAGCAGCAGCTTCTCCGATTTCCGGCATGCGGTAGAATATGTAAAACAGAAAACTCCGCCCTTATGGATTAAGGCGGACGGACTTGCGGCAGGGAAAGGTGCCATTTTTGCCAACTCTATTGCCGCTGCAATAGATATCCTGGCCAGTATAATGGAGGAAAAAGTACTGGGAGATGCCGGTAACACGGTAGTAATTGAAGAGAGTATGCACGGGTGGGAAATGAGTTGCTTTACTTTCTCTGACGGAAAGAACGTTTCGTTACTGGCAAATGCTTGTGATTATAAACGAATTAACGACGGTGATAAAGGCCCAAACACAGGAGGGATGGGAAGTTTCAGTCCTCCTTGGCGCTATACTCCAGAAATAGGAGACACCGTAATGAAAAACATAATGCGTCCCGCGATTAAGGCCATGGATAAAGAAAAACGACCATATAAGGGAGTACTTTACGGGGGATTGATGATCGAGGAAGAAGGCCCGAGAGTAATAGAGTTTAATGCGCGATTCGGTGATCCTGAAACACAGGTTGTTTTACCTCGCCTGAAAACGGACCTGGTAGAAGTAGCCGAAAGCGTGATAAACGGTAATCTCGATGAAGTAACTGTCGAATGCGGTGATGAAGCCTGCGTCGGTGTGGTAATGGCGTCAAGCGGGTATCCGGGAAAATACAAAACCGGTTTCCCGATATACGGACTTGATGATGTCGATGATGGTATACTGGTATTTCACGCCGGTACCAAAACAGGTGAAAAAGGTGAAATACTTACCAATGGGGGGCGTGTACTGACCGTCGTTGCCACGGGCAAAGACCTGAATGAAGCAAGGGAAAAAGTATATAAGAATATTCCCCATATTAGTTTCGAAGGTTGTTATTACCGCAGAGATATCGCCCTCATGAATAATCAGGAATCTCACTAATATTCCTGTCACCCGATAGGCTGTCTATTGATATTTCAAATATGCTAATGGTTGAAACTAATTGTTTGTGAGGTATTGAAATGCCGAAGGTAGGTGTAGTTCTCGGATCCAAATCAGATATGGAAGCAGTCCAACCTGCTGTTGATATCCTCAAGGAAATGGGAATCGACTGCGAGTTGAATGTTATTTCAGCACACCGGACTCCTGAGAAAGCTCGTAAATACGGTCTGGAGGCGCGAAGCAGAGGAATAGAGGTTATTATAGCCGCAGCAGGTATGGCTGCGCACCTTCCGGGAGTACTGGCAAGCTGGACTACCCTGCCAGTGATAGGTGTCCCTCTTCCGGGCAGCGAACTGAAAGGCATTGATGCGCTCTATGCTATTGTACAAATGCCTGCAGGAATACCGGTAGCGACCGTAGCTGTCGGTTCTGCTGGAGTTAAGAATTCTGCTTATCTCGCAGCAGAAATTCTTGGTCTAAAGTACCCCGAGGTACAACAGGCGTATGACGATTACCGCAGCGAGCTACAGGGGGGATAGAAAATGATAGAGCGTTACTCAAGACCGCAGATGAAAACAAATTCGCCAAATGGCTTGATGTAGAGATTGCAGTATGTGAAGCATGGGCTGAACTTGGCGCAATACCCCGAAAAGAAGTACCGAAGATTAAAATGGCCAGAGTGAACCTTAAGAGAATGGAAGAAATTCTCAAAGAAACCCACCACGACACTACAGCGTTTCTAGGGGCAGTAGCAGAGAGTCTCGGTCCTGAGTCGAGGTACATCCATATGGGACTTACTTCACAAGACGTAACCGATACCGCACTCAGCCTTCAACTTCTTGAAGCAGCGGAAATACTGTCTCAGGATATAAAGGAACTGATTGAAGTACTTGCAGATAAAGCCATTAAATATAAATATACACCGATAATCGGGAGAACCCACGGAATCCATGCAGAGCCGACATCGTTTGGACTTAAACTCGCAATATGGTTTGAAGAGATGAGCAGAAACCGTCAGAGGTTGAATGAAGCTATTAAAAATATAGCGGTTGGGAAAATATCAGGCGCTGTAGGTACCTACGCAACATTATCGCCTGAAATTGAAGAAAAGGCATGTGTCAAACTTAAATTGACGCCGGCACCGATATCGAACCAGGTTCTGCAGCGTGACCGTCACGCACAGTTTGTGACAACCCTGGCAGTTATTGCCAGCTCTCTTGAGAAATTTGCTACCGAAATACGGGGACTCCAGAAAACAGAAACACGGGAGGTTGAAGAACCCTTCAGTGCCGGGCAGACAGGCTCCTCGGCAATGCCGCACAAACGAAATCCCGAATTATGCGAGCGAGTTTGCGGAATAGCCAGGCTGATAAGGGGACACTCAATTACTGCCATGGAGAATATGTCACTCTGGCACGAACGTGATATAAGCCATTCATCCGCTGAGCGAATAATTCTCCCGGATTCCTGTTTCCTTCTGGATTATTCTCTTTCAATCTTCACCTCGGTAATGAAAGGATTACTCGTATATCCGAAAAATATGAAACGTAACCTGGAGTTGACCAAAGGACTGGTGTTTTCCCAGAGAGTACTGCTGGCTATTATAGATAAAGGTCTCAGTCGACAGGATGCGTATAAGATTGTACAGAGAAATGCCATGAAATCATGGAAGGGAAGGCGAAATTTCCTCACCCTGCTTAAGTCGGACATAGAGGTTATGAGATACCTGTCTGAGGAAGAGCTCGAAAATTTGTTTGACTATGACTATTACCTGCGGTATGTCGATGAAATCTTCGAACGTTTAGGTCTTACCGAATCACAATGGCAGGATACGATCAGTAAATTTGAGTCAGAGGAACTGGCTCCAAAATCCATATAAACTAACATAGTACTATGCAATCAGAATATGATATGTCCGTGATATCGCGGATCCGGCGTTTTGTAAACAGTACCACTGAAGTCGTCCCCGGAGTTTTTCAGATAACTCACAGAGGTGCCAATGTACTCCTTATCGCTGAAGACACTCTTACTCTAATCGATACCTGCCTAAAAGACGGAGCACCCCAGGTGCTTGAATTTATCCGGTATATCGGTCGCTCTCCTGAAGAAATATCGCTGATTGTGCTTACTCATAATCATATCGATCATATGGGCGGACTGGCTGAAATAAAGAAACACACCAACGCTAAAGTAGCTGCTCATAAAGACGATATAGGAATCAGAGAACATCCTCCGGCTGCGGGTGGCAGGTACCGCGAACCGCTGGCACAGATAAAGAGTAAACTGCAGTCTGTCTTTTCAGTTCTGCCGGAGGACGTAGATATCATTCTCGAGGGCGGTGAAACCCTAAACTGCCTTGGCGGATTGGATGTAATCCACACTCCCGGCCATACTCCCGGAAGTATCAGTTTATATTCTCAAAAACACAAAATGCTTTTCAGCGGTGATCTGATACGAAAACGTCGAAAAAAGCTATTGTTACCACCCAAAATGGTCTGTTCCGATATCGATGAGAATCTGGAATCGATTAAGAAAATTTCTCATTATGACATAGAGATATTATGTTTCGGACACGGTTTACCGCTTCATCAAGACGTAAAATCGAGGATACTTGACCTGATTAACAGGGACGAAGTTTGACAATAAAACCTTACACTGGTTATTATCAATACGCACAATGAGAGTTATTGCTGGTTCAGCCAAGGGGCACCGGCTTAAAGCCCCTAAAAGAACGGCTACACGACCGGCGACGGATATGGTAAAAGGCGCTATTTTTTCAATGCTTGAGAATTTAACAGACAACTGGGAAAATGTGCTGGATCTGTATTCGGGCAGCGGAGGACTGGGGATAGAGGCGCTCAGCCGGGGGTCAGGCTGGGTTGATTTTGTAGACCATGCCCCACAATGTTGTGCTATAATCAAGGAAAATCTGGATAAGACAAAATTATCAGAATTCGCACGAGTTCATTGTTGCAACGTAAATAAAGCTATTACATTTCTCGACAAGGAGTATGACATTATTTTGGTAGATCCACCTTATCCTGATACGTCAATTGGTGATACGATTACTCAGCTTGCCGGTACAAAGCTTATTGGTCCCAATACAACTGTAGTTGTGACTCATTCACCCCGCCAACCCCTATCGGAGCAATACCTTTCACTCAAAATGACCAAGGAACATCGCCACGGCGACAGCTGTATTTCAGTATATCGAAAGGAGGAGGCGGCGTGACAATCGCTCTCTACCCCGGAACATTCGACCCTATAACAAACGGACATCTGGATATAGCCGTGAGAGCAGCCAGATTATTTAAAAAGGTGGTTATCGGAGTATACGACACACCTTCCAAAGACCTGATGTTTAATACTGAAGAGAGAGTAAAACTCGCGGAATTATCTATAGCGGGTAATTCTAATATCGAAGTTAAGCCTTTCAGCGGATTAACCGTAGAATTTGCCACAAAGGTTGGCGCAATAGCTATTGTTCGCGGATTAAGAATAGGAGCTGACTTCGAATACGAACGTGAGATGGCTCTTATGAACAATAAGCTTTCTCCGGAAATCGAACTCGTCTGCTTAATGGCGAGTCTTAAGTACCAGTATCTGAGTTCCAGCCGGCTTAAGGAAGTGGCCAGACTTGACGGTGATATATATGATCTTGTGCCTGAACCGGTTGCGGAAGCCTTAAGAAAGAAAAAAAATAAACAATAAGATAGAAAATAAGGAGGTAAAAAGTAAATGGCGTACAAGATTACAGACGAATGCATAAGCTGCGGAGCATGCGAAACTGAATGCCCTAACGGTGCGATTAGCGAAGGCGAGACTATTTATGTGATCGACCCTGATAAATGTACCGAGTGTGTTGGTGCCGCTGATGCTTCTAAATGCGCTGATATTTGTCCTGTCGGTGCCTGTGAGCCTGATCCGGACAGACAGGAAAGCAAAGAAGAACTGCAAGCCAAATACGATAGACTACATTCCTAATAGCAATATCAGCTAAAGAGTTACTGCTATTTTTTATAATCGAATATAAATTAATCCGGTTACTGTTGCTGTATGGTTTTGCCAAGATAGGAAAGCAGTAATAGTATACTGGAATGTGCAATGTTACCGCCGTGGTTGTCAATTCGTGATGCCATGGCGGTATTTTTTTAAGCGAGGAAGAATGATATTACCTGCA
>Ga0154674_1156_pt1 | contig 18961 bp, 23 predicted proteins | sample Rifle2008BG13ft_FD_116103 | JGI IMG/M metagenome (GOLD analysis project Ga0154674, IMG submission 116103) | Chloroflexi bacterium RBG_13_46_14
AGTTGTCCCGTCAGCATTAAACGTGCTACCAATTTATTGACATAATCTCTATTATTAACGGCAACAGAAGAGGATATGAAGGCTCTGCCAGTTACAGCGCGTCGCCTGAGAGTGAGAATATGAGAGGGTTAACGGTACGGTGTATCTTTCATACCTGGTGTCACCCGGGTGAGATCAGTTCTATCCGGCAGATACTTGGTCGCAAACCTCCTCAATTTGTAAACATGTATGACTGGTTGTATACAGGAGAGTAGATATCGATGGATGACAACCGGATGCATGTCTGCCTGGTTTGCCACACCGAACCTGACGTGTGGGATGGAGGATTCAAATCTATCGATGTTGTGCTTCCTAATTTCTTGAAAGGGATGGAAAAAGTCCGGGATCATCAAGGAAACAACCCGAAAATTACCTGGTGTCTGACATCGCAGGTAGGAAAACAGCGTCCCGAACCTTTCCTGGAACTGCTGGATTATGGACATGAAATCGGCATTCACAGCCATTATCCCGGAGCTGACGGCAGGCTGGAACACCAGCAGGAAATCAATAAGAACAATCTGGATAAATTTGGAGAATGGCTGCCGGAATTATGCCGAACTTTGACAGACGCTGGTTTCCCGACACCCCGGACACAGGTAACATGGATGTTTGCTTATCGTGACGATATGACACGGGTACTTTCCCAAGCAGGGATCGATATCGACTGCAGCGAATGCTACGGCGGTACACACTGCCTGCCGGACGGTTTTTTCCTTGCCGACAGCAGGAACAGAAGTAACGGTAAACCATATCGGATGAGTATGTCCGATCACTGCGTCGAAGGGGATTCTGGAGTGACGGAACTTCCGGTCAGTGGGGGATTTGGTGATTACTGGATTCCGAATAAAGAGGGGGGATTTGTGCACTTTTCTCCGATCGCTTCCGACGATGAAGCTGATAAGATGATAGAGCTATTTAACCGGAGAATCGAAACACTTATTCCGGGTGAAATTGACATATTTCATATACACTTTCACCTGTATGAATTTCTGCCGCCCGGCGGTCTGGACGAAAGCCGGTTGGATCGGGCTGTGACGATATTGCGGAATATGGCATCGGATAAAAGAGTATGTTTTTCGACCGCATCAAATGCAGTGGATGACTGGTTGACATATTACGACACCAGGAATTGATGGTATGCGAAGCGCTGGCGGTTCTTTCACTCAGCAAAGGCGCCCCTGGTTAGCTACTTTTACACAGTAGATAATCACACGAGTATACTAAAGACTTAAACTCTTTCGTAATGAATTTTCACATCACTGTCCAGGGTCATTTATGGTAAAATAAATCGAATACATAGATAGCAGGAAGAACGTAAAATATGTGGGAAAAACTGAAGAAAGTTGACAAACGGTACCGGGAAATTGAGGAAGAAATCGCGCGTCCCGAGGTTGTGATCAATCCTGGTCAGTTACAGAAACTGGCAAAAGAGAGGGCGAGACTCGAAGATGTGGTGAACATGTACCGTGAATACGAAGCGACATCGAAATCGCTTGAAGAAACGGAATCGATGCTCGATGACGAACTTGACGATGATATGAGAGAAATGGTGAAGCAGGAGATAGCAACCCTTCAGGAGAAGATCGCCGAAATCGAAGAGAATCTGAAAGTTGCCCTGATCCCGAAAGACGAAAACGATGAGAAGGATATCATTATGGAGATCCGTGCTGGCGCCGGTGGTAATGAGGCCGGGCTGTTCGCGGCCGACCTTTTCAGGATGTACAGCCGTTATGCACAGGAAAAAGGCTGGAACATAGAGATAATCAATATTAACGAGAGTGGAATCGGCGGATTCAAAGAAGTGGTATTCGAAGTTAAAGGTAAACATGTATTCAGCCGGTTAAAGTACGAGAGAGGAGTACATCGAGTGCAGCGTGTTCCGGTTACCGAATCCTCCGGCAGAATACATACTTCTACAGCTACCGTTGCTGTTTTACCGGAAGCCGATGAAGTGGACGTGGATATAAGTAATGAAGACCTGAGAATCGATATCTATCACAGCGGAGGGGCAGGAGGACAGAACGTAAACAAGGTGGCGACGGCAGTACGCATTACACATATTCCCACCGGTATAGTAACAGTGTGCCAGGATGAACGCTCCCAGCTAAGGAATAAAAACAAGGCGATGGCAGTCCTGCGTGCTCGCCTGCTCGATGTCGAGAAGACGAAACAGGAAGAAGAAATGGGGCAGGAACGACGCTCCCAGCTCGGTACAGGCGACCGCTCTGAAAAGATACGCACCTATAATATTCCGCAGGATCGCGTAACCGACCACAGGATAGGTTTGAGTCTTCATAATATCGAGGGGATCCTTGAAGGAGACCTGGACGAACTCATAGATGCCCTGGCGACCGACGATAGTGCCAGGATGCTGCAGGAGCAGCTTGCATGAACCTCCGGCAGGCTATAAGAGAAGCTAAAGAAACACTTTCAGCTGCCGATATCGATGATGCGTTACTTGAATCCGAAGTACTTCTTATGCATTCCCTCAAGATAGACAGGGTAAAGCTTTACATCGACATCGACAGCGAACTAACACCGCAGCAATACGAGGGATTTTTAACGCTCTTTCAACGACGGCTTACAGGCGAACCGTCAGCCTATATCACAGGGAACCGGGAATTCTATGACCTGGACTTCTTCGTAAATCAGGATGTACTGATACCAAGGCCGGAAACCGAACTCCTGGTTGAAAAAGCGATAGATGTGGCGAAAAAACGGTCGTACAAAACCATCGTCGACACAGGAACAGGCTCCGGAGTAGTAGCCATCTGCCTGTCGTTAAACCTGCCTGAAGCCGTAGTCTATGCGACGGATATATCAGCTCCGGCTCTCGAGGTAGCATCCATGAATTGCCAGAGGCATAGAGTTGAGGACAGGGTAACTTTACTGTGTGGTAATTTACTGGAACCGCTTCCGGAACCAGTCGACATGATAGTGGCTAATCTGCCGTATGTAACAGATTTGGATATTCGACAGGTAAACACCGCCGGTCATGAACCAGAAACTGCTCTTAACGGTGGAAAAGACGGACTGGAATACATAATAGCGATTGTCGCGCAGTCCGTAAGCAAGTTGTTGCGGGGCGGATCGATCCTGCTTGAAGTAGGTGAGGGGCAGAGTCAGGCAGCATCAAGGCAGTTAAGGGGAATATACCCGTACGGCGGGGTAAATATATATCGTGATTTCGCCGGAATAGAAAGAGTAGTGAGTCTATCTCTTCCTCAGGAAACTCGCTTAATTTCTTGACGCGTATCATTCAATATTGCTATTATTCTCTTGGGTCGTTTTCCCATTTATTATTAATCTTAAAGGAGTATGTCTGCTATGAACATGATTGTGTGCTGTAAGCAGGTAGTTGACCCGGAGGCTCCACCGGCGAGTTTCAGGGTTGATGCTTCCGCGAACAAAGTTATTCCCCCGCAGGGAATTCCGCCGGTAATCAGTCCTTTCGATGAGAATGCTCTCGAAGCGGCGCTTAAGATAAAAGACGCCCAGGGCGGTAAGATCACCGTGATATCACTTGGCAATAATTTACTGCGGGATGTAGTAAAGAAACCTTTGTCGATGGGTGCCGACGAACTAGTACTACTCGAAGATGAAGCCTACGCTGAAGGCGATGCCTGGTCGGTCGCGTATGCGATAGCCAGCGCGATCAAGAAAATTGGCGAATATGATCTGATTTTCTGCGGTCGACAGGCCGCTGACTGGGATAACGGTCAGGTTGGTTCGGGCATTGCCGAGATACTGGGACTGCCCAGTGTTACCCTGGCTAAGAAAATTGAGCCGGAAGACGGCAAGGCAAAAGTGGAACGGGTTACAGCCGATGGTTACGATGTTATCGAGGTATCTCTTCCTGCCGTAATTACTGTGAGTAATGAACTTGGTGAAGCCAGGTACCCCACAATCAAGGGAATTATGGCTGCCAAGAAGAAGGAACCCATCGTTTGGAAACCTGCTGATATAGAGGTCGATGCAGGTAAAATCGGAGCATCAGGCAGACGTACGAAGCTGCTCAAGTTATTCCAACCGATCCGGGAAGGCAAGTGCGAGATTATCGAGGGAGAAAGTCCCGAGGAAGCGGCGGAAAAACTGGCGACGAAACTCAGGGAAGTAAAGGTATTATAAAACTGAAATTTACTGATCCCGGAAATGAATCCCGGGCAGTATTACAGGAGGAAAACAGATGGCAGATAATAAAGGAGTAATGATACTCGGAGAGGTTATCGAGGGAAACCTGAGTTCCATATCCACAGAGTTGCTGGGATGCGGAAGAAAACTGGCCGATGAACTTGGGCAGGGACTGAGTGCGCTTCTTATAGGGAGTGCGGTCAGCGGTTGGGCACGGGAAGCGATTACTTATGGCGCCGATAAGGTATATGTGGTCGAAGATCCGTTGCTTGGAGATTACCAGGCGGACTCTTATGTTTTGGCATCTGAGAAAGCTGCTAAAGAAGTGAATCCTTCCATACTCTTAATGGGACAGACTGAGGTAGGGAGTGATATTGCGGCACGCCTGGCTTTCAGACTGGAAACCGCGGCGGTACTGGACTGTGTAGCCCTGGAGATAGACCCTGATTCGAAAAGACTGCTGCAGACGAAGCCGGTGTATGGCGGAAATGCACAGGCGATATATGTGACTGATACCGATCCCCAGATCGCGACGGTCAGGGCTAAGTCGATGACTCCACTTGCGAAAGATGATTCGAGACAGGGTGAAGTAATAAATATTGACGCCGGTCTTGACGCTTCAGCAATCAGAACCAGAATCCTGGATAAAGTGAAAGAAGAAGTTGAGGGCGTTAAGTTAGAAGATGCTACCGTGATAATCACCGGTGGTCGAGGTATTGGTGGAGAAGAAGGATTCAAGCAACTCGAAGAACTGGCCAGGTTGATGAAAGGCGCCGTTGGCGCAAGTCGCCCCGCCTGTGACAATGGATGGATGCCTGATAAGGCACAGGTAGGTCTTACCGGTAAAATCGTTACGCCTGATCTTTATATAGCGGTAGGCGTCTCCGGTGCCAGCCAGCATATGGCGGGATGCTCCGGATCGAAAACTATCGTAGCGATAAACAAGGATTCCGAGGCGAATATATTCCGAATGGCCCATTACGGAGTCGTCGGTGACTGGAAGAAGATACTGCCGGCTTTCAAGGAAAAGATTAAGGAACTAATTTCATAAATTATATCTCACGGGTAAAAAAAGAGAGCCACGGATATTCGTGACTCTCTTTTAGTTTCAGTATTAGCAAAGGTATGGATATTAGCCTTCCTTCTCAGCCTGTCTATGAGCGATGACTTTCTGAGAATTCGTCACCGGCATTGGCTGGTAGTGGCTGAATTCCATTGTGAAGGTACCCTTGCCCTGGGTAATGGACTTCAGGTCGATGGCGTACCGCTGAATCTCAGCCAGTGGTGCCTGTGCCTGGATAACGTTCATTCCGTTTGAAGGGTTCATACCCTGGAGCTGGGCACGCTTGGTATTCAGATCACCGATAATATCTCCTGTATAATCTTCGGGAACAGTTATTGTTACGTTCATTATCGGCTCAAGAATGATGGGATTCGCGTCGGCCATACCTTTCTTGAAGGCTCCTGAACCCGCAATCTTGAAACAGATCTCAGAAGAATCGACCGGATGGAAACTGCCGTCATACACAGCTATCTTGATATCGGTGGCCGGGTAACGCGCCAGGACTCCCTCGTTCAGGGCTTCCTTTACTCCCTTTTCAACTGCCGGGATATAGTTCCTGGGTATGCGTCCACCGACGACTTGATCAACAAACTCGGTACCGCTTCCGACAGGTAACGGTTCGAGTCTTAATAGGACATGACCATACTGACCATGTCCACCAGTCTGTTTCTTGTGTTTGTATTCTGCCTGCACGGTTGCTGTAATAGTTTCACGGTATGGAACCTTAGGAGTCTCAAGTAATATATTGACGCCGAATTTTCTCTGGATTTCTTCGGCGGCAACATCGAGTTGAGTTTCACCCATTCCGGACAGAATAGTTTCACCGGTTTCGGTATCGCGGCGTACATGCATGGTAGGTTCTTCTTCTACAAGCCTGGTAAGGGCAGGCCCAAGTTTATCGAGGTCAGCTTTGGTCTTGGGATAAACAGCCTGGGAGAAGACCGGATTGGGGAATGTAATAGGTGCCAGTTTAACAGGTTTATCCTGCGTACACAGCGTATCGCCGGTGCTGGTTAAGCTCAACTTGGCTACACCGCCGATATCTCCTGTCGGTATCTCGGTTGCCGCTTCCTGTGTTTTTCCTCTCAGAGTGAATATCTGGCCGATACGTTCGGATTCCTGGCGGTTGGAATTATAGACCTGAGAATTACTCTTAAAAACACCATTGTAAACCCTGAAGTAGGTAAGTTTACCGACATATGGATCTGCCGTAGTCTTAAATACAAGCGCGGCAAGAGGTGAATCCTTTCCTGGTTTAACCATTTCCTGTTCACCCGATTTGTTTATCATAGCTACTTCCGACTCTACCGGAGAAGGAAGATATTCTTTGACAGCGTCAAGTAACTGTCTGATACCGATATTCTTCGTCCCGGAACCGGCCAGTATGGGTACAACCTTTCTGGCAGCGACACTCTGCCTGAGACCATTGTTCAGTTCTTCCATGCTGAGAACTTCACCGCCAAGATATTTTTCCAGGAGTGTATCATCGAATTCAGCCGCGGCTTCTATCAGCTTCTCGCGGTAGGTTTCTACCTGGTTCTGCATATCCGCCGGGACTTCACCCTCTTGACCCTCGGTGCCGGTATAACTCTTCAACGTAAGTAAGTCGACCACGCCCTGGAAATTAGCCTGGGAACCTATAGGCAGTTGAATAGGTACACAATGGATACCGAACTTCTCCTGCAGTTCGGTAACGGTACGGATAAAATCGACATTCTCGCGGTCCATTTTATTGATGAAGAGAAAACGTGGTAAACCGGCTTCTTCACAGTCATCCCATCTCTGTTGAGTCCCGACTTCAATACCGGAGGCTGCGCAGACGACAATCACCGCGCTTTCGCAGACTCTCATACCTGCTTTTACCTCGGCTATGAAATCCGAGTATCCCGGAGTATCAATGATATTAATTTTCGTATCTGCCCACTCACAGAGTAGTACTGAGAGATGTATACTGATATTATGCTTTGCTTCCGCTTCGTCATAATCTGAGGTCGTCGTACCGTTTTCAACCTTACCTAACCGGTTTATTGCGCCGCTGTCGAACAGGGCGGCTTCTGATATCGATGTTTTACCAGCCCCATTATGTGACAGTAGAACAACATTACGGATGTTTTCGGGTGCATATTGGTTCATTTTTCACCTACTACGTTTATTCTTTTTCATTATAGTCTTTGTACATACGCACAGCAAGTATAAAAGGCTCTCGCGATCAGGCTATATGATCTAAAATAACAGGTGTAACAAACGTTTCTATTATGGCTGCTGCAAGGAAAAGACCGGCAGATATTGCAAGATATTTCAGGTTGTTTTTTAGATTAGACATTATGATATCTCGCCTGTCTTTACCGAATGTTCCCTGGAGAACAGCGATTCCGAAACTTAAAGCAACTGCTTCCCCCATTATCAGTGCCGGGAGTTCAAGTATGCCGTGTGGAAGAAGCCCGGCCAGCAGGAACGGGAGAGACTCCTCTTCCATGATTATTGCCGATACCAGACCGATTACCCCGCCGTTGATAACGAGAGTGATAACAGGGAAGATACATAATAATGGACTTAATATAAAGCTCAACACTATAACAGAGATGTTTTTCAGTAGTATGAATACAAAAACAGCAATCTGCGGGAGCGGAGCTATAATTCCCGCCATTTCATCCAGGGCTGCGGCTTCTGCCAGAAAAAAACCTGCACCTTCGGTGGGGATTATCAATCCGAGAAGCAGGCCGAAAATAAACAGTATGGCAGAGATAAAAAGCCACTTTCTGTAATTCATCTAGCCGCCAAATTTCTCATTGAATACGATTTCCGACAACTCTTTCCTGGGGACAGTTCCGGGTGTTTCATCGGGATAACCGAGTGGGGTCATCGCTACCACGCAGAAACCTTTCGTCACTCCAAGAATTTCAGCGACTTTCCGTGCGTCGAATAGTCCCAGGTGGACTGTTCCGAGTCCCAGTGAGTGGGCTTCCAGGACCAAATTCTGCATGGCAAGGGCGACATCATACATATACCAGTCACCCTTGTCGGTGGCGAAATCACCTGCGTTTTGTCCGGATTTACCTAGTTCAGCACAAGCGACGATAAGGACCGGTGCTTGCTTGATTGCGTTTGCACTGGGATTTTCACCGGATCTGCCGCTGATCATACAATCGGCAATTTCTGACCTGGTACTATTGTCACGTACCACTACGAACCGCCAGCACTGGGTGTTCTTCCAGGAAGGCGCCCACCTGGCTGCTTCGAGTACCTTTCCGAGAGTTTCCTCATCGATAGGATCTGATTTCATTCTGCGGATACTCCGCCGGTTCATTATTGCTTCGGATATTTCCATTTATTTTCCTTTCAGTGTTCTCTTATACTTTATTCGTCCCAGGCTCCTTTACCTATCAGCGATACGAAGCGACAACCTCCAAGGTTTTGTATCTTGTTTTTAGTCTTCTGCCTCGTAACTTTCACGAGTTCCTGAATGTGGCGTGATCCAACGGGTATAACGAGTATACCATCAAATTTAAGCTGGGCTATCAGGTCGGGTGGCACCTCAGGAGCTCCCGCTGTGGTAATTATCGCGTCATATGGAGCTTCCTGAGGCCAGCCAAGTGTTTTTCCTGCAACGTGAACGCTTACATTGGTATATCCCAGTTTATTCAATAAGGTGCCGGCGGCGTCAGCAAGTTCCGGCAGGCGCTCTACGGAAATGACGGTATCTGCGAGTTCGGCAAGAATTGCTGTCTGATATCCGCTTCCTGTACCGATTTCCAGAACCTTTTCTTTTCCGGTAAGTTCCAGGGCTTCGGTCATTATTGCGACGATTAATGGCTGCGAAATGGTCTGATTCAGCCCGATAGGAAGGGGTCTGTCTTCATAGGCTAAATGTTGCAGGTCCGGTGACACGAATTTCTCCCGCGGTACACGGGACATGGCATCAATTACTCGTTTGTCACGGATTTCAGCGCCGATACGGCTTATCAGTCTTTCTCTCGATTTTTCAAAATCCATGACGGGACCATAAAAATTATGCAGTCAACTATAATACAGCGGCCAGTATACCGAGAATGACCAGGATTAGAACTGCAAGTATACCTATCGTCGTCAGTTCTGACATTATATAAGGATGTCGAACGGCTGCAGTCTGAACCTGGGAGGTTGTTTTCTTCCCTGATACGACCGGAGTTTCGACAGCTGCAGCAGAATTGACTGTGTTAACAGTTGACTGGCTTGCTACCGCGGCAGTTGTACTGCCGCCAGATTGTTTAATCCTCTTATTGGGAGGAAGGTTTTTACCTCTTTTACGGCGAGATTTAGCAGGCATAATAAACTCCCGATGATGAATTCGTTAAGTTACTGGTTTTACTTGGCTCTCGGATGAGATTTTTCATAGGTACGTCGGACATGCTCTGAGGTAAGGTGAGTATAGACCTGAGTTGTCGAAATATTAGCGTGTCCCAATAATTCCTGTACCGACCTCAGATCAGCTCCGCCGCTTAGCATGTGAGTGGCAAAGCTGTGCCTTAGTGTGTGGGGTGTTACTTCTTCATCCAGCCCGGCTGCCTTGGCATAACCTTTAAGTATTTGCCAGAAACCTTGCCGGGTCAGTCTTTCCCCCCGCCTGTTAAGGAACAGGGCTTTTTCATCATCCCTGCGTACTATCTGAGGTCTGGCTTCTCTGATGTATTCATCGACTATTACGGCAGCCTGACGGTAGATCGGTATCATACGTTCCTTGTTACCTTTGCCGAAGCAGCGTACAAAACCGCCTTCGATATCGATATCCTCCAGGTTCAGAGAAATAAGTTCACTTACCCTCATTCCGCTGGCATAGAGGAGTTCCAGCATGGCACGGTCTCTCTTGGCTTCGGGAGTCGACTGTTTTGCCGGCTGATCGAGAAGTTGACGTACCTGTTTAAGAGAAATCGGTTTTGGAAGAAGCCGTCCGACGTTTGGCGAAGCTATATTCTGGGTCGGATTCTCGGTGATTTTACCTTCGGACATCATGAACTTGAAAAAACTCTTGGCGGCAGCTATTTTTCTTGCCAGTGTAGTAGCTGCATAGTTTCTTTCCTTAAGAGTAAGCTGGTAAGCGAGCATTGCCTGGCGATTGAATTCCGTCCAGGAAGGATTTTTTCCGGATTTCGAAGCTTCTTCTTTAATGAATGCAGCCAGCTGTGAAAGGTCATTCTGATAGGCAGCCAGCGTATTTTCCGAAAAACCTTTCTCTACCGACAAGTAGGTCAGGAATTTCTTTATTTCTTCTTTCACCACAACTCCTCACTAACAATGGATTTCAGGCTAGGATTACGAGTTTCTGATTAACATATATATTTTAACATAACAATTAAAAAAAAGCGACAATCAGAGAAAAATAATTCAGTTATTTGTGAAAGTTGATTCTATCGCTGTATATTCTCTTTTCTGTCTTTAACGATAACCTTCGAGTCAGCCTTTATCCTGAAGATGTAATATCTTCTAATTGATTTGTATTCAGTCTTTCGGCTACTTTTCTGAAGTGGAATCCGAACACAGACAGACTTACGGAGAGTGGGAAAGCTCTCGGTTTCTTGAACAGCGTGGAGAGTATTAGCTTCCAGTAGTACCTTCTTCCTTTTTCCTTGACGCCGAGGTACCAGATCGATTTGAAAAGTCCTTCTATATGCTGGAACCTGAGTTGCGGTGCCCTGTTTATCTTTGGCGGATTGTATTCCTGAAGGAATGTTTTTACCCGTTCATAATACTGTTTGGGAGAGTAAATGGTGTGTACGATATTCCTGTATCCGTTTATCAGAGTATCGTAGTTCATCTTGGGGATAAAGTTAATCGAGTAATCGGTATTGTCACCTGAGATGTCTGTTAGCAGGCGGTTTTCATCTTTAAGGCGGTGGTACAGCCTGGTACCACGCGGGGCGTTTAACAGACCAACCATGGCTGTAACAATCCCGCTTTTCTGGATGAAGTTTATCTGGCTTTTAAAGATAGATACGGGATCGGAATCGAACCCGACGATAAATCCTCCCTGTACCTCGAAGCCGTTGTTCTGGAGGATTTTCACCGCTGTGGCAAGATCACGTCCTTTATTCGGCAGCTTGTTGCACTCGACCAGGCTGTCTTCGTTAGGCGTTTCGATACCGATGAAAATACGGTCGAATCGCGCTTCTGCCATAAACCGCATCAATTGTTCGTCGTCGGAAAGATTGATCGATACCTCGGTGAAAAACGAGAAAGGGTATTTTCTCCGTTTCTGCCATTCAATCATCGCAGGCAAGGTTTCGGCTTTCAGCTTTTTCTTATTGCCGATAAAATTATCATCGACGATGAAAACGCCGCCGCGCCATCCGGTTTCGTATACCGCGTCCAGTTCGGCTAAAATCTGCTCTTTTTTCTTGGTGCGTGGCACGTGCCCATTGAGGATGATGATGTCGCAGAATTCACAGTCGAACGGACAGCCCCGGGAATACTGGATGGCGAGTGAAGAATACTGGTTCGTCTCGATAAGAGACCACATCGGCAGGGGAGTATTTTCCACCGGAGGTCTTTCATCACTTTCATAAAGATGTTTCGCTTCACCTTTTTCAAGGTCTGCCAGGAAGAAGGAGAGGGTCGATTCCGCTTCACCGAGGACGAAGTAATCGACACCTTCGAATTCGTCGTAGCCGGTGGTAAATAACGGTCCGCCGCAGACTGTTTTTGTATTCAGGGTGTTGCACCTCGATATCACTTCTTTGACAGAATCTCTCTGGACGACCATGGCGCTGATAAAAACATAATCAGCCCATTTTATATCTTCATCGGTCAGGTCCTTAACGTTCATATCGACGAGTTTCTTTTCCCAGTCTCCGGGCAGCATTGAGGCAACCGTCAGTAAACCGAGGGGTGGGAAAGCCGCTTTTTTAGAAATGAACCTGAGGGCATGTCTGAAACTCCAGAAGGTGTCTGGGTAGCTCGGGTAGACAAGAAGTATCTTCATGTGTCTCTCCTTTGCTTAAATTTATAGCAGTAAAGCGTATTAACATAAAGTACCATTATGTTGCTTTACTGCTTTATGCTGTATTTGTAAACTATCGGGTATACTAGCTTGTTTGAGCCTGTTTGTCAACCCCACGCATGAAGCTGCTTCCTTGACACTGGGAGTGGCAGGGTTTATACTCAAACAGTGACGCGGGGTAGAGCAGTGGCAGCTCGTCGGGCTCATAACCCGGAGGTCGTTGGTTCGAATCCAACCCCCGCTACCAAATTTGTTAATATATAGAACCTCCACGAGGGAGGTTCTATTCTTATCTACGGGCACCGCTATTGTATAGTCCATCACAAATCCTTCCGGGTTATGTCCGGTCCTTCTTCACATTCTGCTTAATTGCCGGATGCATCGAGGTTATACAGTCTGTCAAATCAGGGAAGGATTTCTTTGTTAGAATATAAGGCTGAATGGTCAATAATCAGTCCTGAAGCCAGTAATTGTCAGTGTCAGGATGCTAAATTTACCTGGATAGACGCTCGTTCAAAATCAGCTGCGCCCATTAAAGTCCTTGTGTGTAGTCTAGCTATGGTGGTTATGAATCGGTCGGGAATAACATCCAGGCGAGTGTTATAGAATGTAGCAATGTCATTATAGTAATCACGCGCTAGAGCAACGCGTTGCTCAGTATCGATCAGTGATCGCTGTAGCTGTAAAAACGATTCACTGGCACTTTTCAACCAATGATGCACGTATCAAACTGAAACATCTTTACCCGAAATTATAGGTGTTACATGGTACTAGATGGAAATGTGATTGGACAGTGTCTACCTCGCCATCGCCACCAGGAATTCCTGAAATTCCTGCGTACCATTGATAAGCAAACCGACAAAGGAGTAGACCTTCACCTCATTGTCGATAACTATGGAACTCATACTCATCCTGAGGTAATTTCCTGGCTGGACAAACACCCGCGTTTTCACATGCACTTTACTCCTACCTCATCATCGTGGTTGAACCTGATAGAGAGCTGGTTCCGTGAAATTCCAGATGAGAGAATCCGCAGGGGCATATTCACAAGTGTTGTCTCTCTCATTACGGCTATCATGGAATACCTTGAAGCGAATAATGCCAACCCGAAGCTATTTGTGTGAACAGCTTCTGTGAAAAATATCCTCGCCAAGGTTAAGAAAGCTAATGATGTGTTAAAATCACACCACTAGCTATGTATCAATTATCTAAACCGGATGTTCCACTTAGTACAAAGAAGATTTATGAAATTTTTATTTTCGTTGTTGGCGGCTCCATCCAGATTAGTACTAGTGTAAAGCTCTGCAAGAAAACCATGAAGCAGTTCTCCTCCGCTCATTCCTGGATCCGGCTCGATCGGCCCGGGCAGGTTGATGTATACTATCTCGGTCATCACTTTCTGGTATTCTATTGCTGCTCCCATACATTTCTCCTCCTTATGTATTTATCCAAATACTATCACATACAAAAAGGACCGGTCAATATATGTCCAATAATCCATTGGAGTTCCAATTGATGGCTGCTTTACGTTTTCTCGGGCTCATAGATACGAACGGGGTGCCATCCGCACGGTTTAACCAACTGGTTTTACTTAAAGGCATTCAAAAGAAAGATTTACTCAAGCAAATTACCACCGATAGTTATGGATACCTGTTCAACGTTAATGAACCTTTCGATCTCCAATCTTCTACCTACTCACAGCTTGAAGAACAATTTCAAAAGAACTTCGAATTAACTGATAGCGTAAACCGGAAGTGTGTCAAATTTTTCGTTTCCATGGCTGCTGATGCAGGTATTTTGTTGTCTCCGTTCATTACCAGGCGGCTGAGAACTTTACCGGATGGAACTGGAACTAAGCTTCCTGTCAAGCGGAAAGGGCTGAGAAGCAAAATAGATACAAATATTCCACAAGAAATCAGTGAAATTCCACTAAAAACATCCTGGGACAGATTATTACTCACCAAGTTCCCGAATTTTGATCCGGAATGGTCAAATGAAGTAAAACTCGGATGGCTCGAGGCTTTCGGAGAATTGAAATTTCCCGTTTTCGATCCGGTCTGGTCCGATGAAGTGAAACTGAAATGGTTCGATGCTTTCGATAAACTCATGAACCGCAAGACCAATAGGCATTCGGGCTAGAGTTACGGGCTGTAATGATAACTATACTCTGACTATTGTTTAAAGTAAGTAGAATACTCTTTCTGTGACATATATCAGGCAACCTAATGCCGTTTGAATCATGTTTTACAGTATATTTAGACAAGGTTTTTCTTAATCGCTCTAACGACAGCTTCTGTTCGGCTGGCAGCGCCCAGTTTCGAGAGTATATTACTGATATGGTACTTGACGGTTGCCCGGGTGATAAATATGGATTCAAGTACTGGTCCAGCCCGCCGACTAGCAGGGGATACATTGTTTCAATTATAGGGTCAAGGACACAATGCGATGCTTTATTACCTTTGAGAGAATAATCGCAGAGATTGAGGACCATGGGTTTTAAAGGAAGAAGAGCAGGAGGCTTATATCCCCCTGCATAGTGTTTCGACAATTCCCTGAGTTTTCGCTATAAGCTCATCGGCAAGTCATCGTTATCAGGAATGGAAATATTATTGACTTGTGAAAAGATTCGGTCTATGATTTCATTTACAATTATACTTTCTGTTCACTACAGAAACTTGTTAGAGCTGACTTCGGTAGCCTGTCATACCGGTGGAAACGGATTCCATGGCATGACCGACAGAAGGAGGTGATTACTTTCAGAGTAGAGGTTGATATAAGAGCTGCAGGATAGATTTATATTAAAGTTGAGGATGAAGTAATGAAACACATTATCTGGATAGTGGTAAGTTGCTTGTTGATATTATCACTGGTTCTTGTGTCCTGTGGCAAAAAAGAAGGACAGGAAACTGTTACTTCTTCAGATGAACCACAATACGGAGGTACACTCACGATAGCTATGGGAGGAGATGCAACCGACTTTCTTCCCTAGTCAATTTTTACGGCATCCCCTGTCATGGCCTGTAACGAATGGCTCTGGAACGGTGACTGGACCAAAGGGGCAGCCGGCGGTTACGGTACGAACGAAGTTACCTGGGCAGCTTCAACAAACCTCCGTCCCTATAAAGCTTATTATCTCGCCGATGACATTCACTGGGAAATCGACGAAGGAGGGAAAACCGGTACCATATATTTTAAGATTAAAGAAGGAGTACATTTCTCTCTTGACCCGGATAACCCGATCAGTGTTATGGTCGGCGGTAGAGAAGTAACCGTCGATGATGTTATCTGGAACTACGACATGCGCATGAACGATCCGAGAAATCACCCCGGACTTTTCCTTCACTCCAGTTTCCCCTGGACCGGGGGTATTTTCTGCAAGAAAATTGGTCCCAGGGAAGCATCTTACACATGTCCAATCGAGCAGTTACTGAACGGAGTAATGTTACTTTGCGATGGGGCTCAGATAATGCCCCCTGAAGTTGACGAGCAGTACGGAGAAGAATCGACGACCAACTGGCAGGTCTGCGTCGGTGCCGGGGCGTTTATGATGAAGGACCATATCGCCGATAACAAGATAGAACTCAAGAGAAATCCCAATTACTGGATGAAAAACCCTAGCGGTCCCGGAAAGGGTGATCAACTGCCTTATATCGATGGTGTCAAATATCTTATTATGCCTGATGTTTCTACCCAGCAGGCCGCCTTCCGTACCGGTACTCTTGACCAGATGAGTTCCATTTCCATTGAAGACAGGGCAACTCTCCTCCAGCAAAAACCGGATTTGAAATATGCCGAGGGCTTTATAGGCGCTGTCAGCTTGCTGGGAATGAGGACCGACCTTTCGGGCACACCTTTCGCTGATGTCAAAGTCCGCCGGGCAATGATGATGGCGACTGATTTTACTGAGATCAACGAAGGCCTGTATCAGGGTCTTGGCCATATCCTTACCTGGCCTTACTGGCAGCAGAAAGGGTACGAAGGGCTTTACCTCGGTATCGACGATTCAGATATGCCGGCGACAATCAAAGAACTCTATGTTTATAATCCTGATAAAGCCGTGGAATTACTTGAAGAAGCAGGTTATCCCGAAGGTTTCAAGGCTGAAATCGTTATGACCCAGAATGACGTTGATTATTATTCGGTAATCAAGGAAATGTGGGCAAAGGTTGGCATCGAGCTTGAATTCAATATTATGGAATTCGGCAACTACTGGAGTACCTTAAGCAGCGTGGGTTATGACGAAATGATAGTCGGCGCTATACCACCTCCTTCTTCATGGCCTGAGGTAGCCGGTTATACCGGTGTAACGATGAGTAACTTCAGCCGGATTAATGACGCTCACGTCAATCAGGCAACCGACCATATGCTTACGACGGCGATTACCGACCTCGATGCCGCCATGACCGAAACCAGGGAACTGATGAAATACCTGCTCGAAGGTGCCTGGGTAATCCCGACTCCCAGATATCCGACTTATACCCTCTGGTGGCCATGGCTGAAGAACTATTCAGGAGAGAACTCAATAGGCTGGCTGGCTTTCAACTGGCCGTGGTGGGTATGGATTGATCAGGATGTGAAAGCAGAAATGGGATACTAATCAGAGACTTGATCATTATAATATCGAAATGATATACGGAGAAAGGAGGATAATAATGCAAGGATATTGTGTTAAATGCCGGGCGAAGAAGGACATCAAAAATGCTAAAGCCATTAAAATGAAAAACGGAAAGCCTGCTACTCAGGGTGTATGCCCGACGTGTGGGACTAAGGTGTTTCGAATAGGTAAAGCCTAGATTTTCACAGGAGATATTTACTGAATTAGAAAAGGGCTGGATACTTCGATGAAAGGATATCCAGCCCTGTTATTATCTGTGGATAATAATTCACCAGGTTCACTCTTTCTCCTTTCCAAACACGGGAGGTGCAGGCGTTTCCGCCAAAATGTTTTGTGCAGTATCATGTATTATCTACTTTCATGTATAAAGGGGAAGAATATACATATTGTGTGAGATGCGGCAAGATTAGCCTGAATCACCTCACCGGTAGTGTTGACTATCCCGAATCCGAATCTCAGCAGATTACCGGTGGAAAATCCGGAATGATATCATTGTTGAGCGTATCAAAATAAATAAAATAAAAAGGAGAAAATAGAAATGGGTTATTTAAGAATACTGGCGGCGATACCGGGGTTTTTCCTGAGTTCACTGTTCCTTATGCTTCTGTGGGATGTGATTGCACCTAAACTTGATCTGGGGGATATCAATTACGTAACCTCGATGTTGATTACTATCACTCTCTGGATTGCGGTTGCCCCGCTGGCAGCAGTCGGTAAAAAGAAATAGTCAATTCAAAAAAAAAGATTGATAGGACCTACCCTCCGGAATAGATAGTCGAAGCCCACAGGTATATTGAAAAAGGTCATAAGAAGGGGCATGATGTATTTACTGTTAACTCTGGTAACCAACAATATATCAATAAATACATGAGGAGACTCAGAAATAATGCAGGAAAAGAAACGATATCCGATATCAGTCAGGGGAGAACTTACAAGTCCTCCGGGAGGTGGCTGGTGGTTATTGAAATGGCTATTGGCACTACCGCACTATATAATCCTTGCATTCCTATGGGTAACGTTCGTAGTGGTTGTCGTTATCGCATTTTTCGCGATCCTTTTTACGGGAAAATACCCGAATAATCTGTTTGACTTTAATACCGGAGTGTTGCGCTGGACCTGGCGGGTGGGTTTTTACAGTTACGAAGTCCTTGGAACTGACAAATATCCGCCATTCAGTCTTGATCCTGATGACGACTATCCGGCCGATCTGACAATCGAATATCCTGAAAAACTGTCCAAAGGCCTGGTACTGGTAAAATGGTGGCTGCTGGCGATCCCTCATTATATAGTCCTTTCACTATTTCAAGGTGGCGGCGGCCAGCACAGTCGGGTAGGTTTGACTTTCATCCTGGCGATCTTTGGCGCCATAGTGGTTATGTTCAAAGGGAAATACCCTGAAGATATTTTCAGGCTGGTGGTCGGTTTGAATCGATGGAGTTATCGAGTGTTTGCCTATGCTTCGCTGATGACGGATGAATATCCTCCTTTCCGATTGTGGGATGATCAGGATAATACTTGAAGAGGATAATATTGTAAGGTATATGTTTGGAATAATATATCTTCTGTGAACCGTAGCTGACACAACCATGTTGAAAATTAACGGGTCGGAGAGTTAAGTAACGTTTACAGATACCGCGTTCTTTCCCAGGTATTACGATGCACGGATGGCACTGATAAAGAACCAATATTTTTTTTCTGACAAATATCACATACCGATAACTGAGAGAATGTTATATTCTGCATAATAATATCAGCGAAAAGAGTGAATTATGCCTTCTAAAATGGCATTAATCGATTATAATAAATGCAGACCCGGAGATTGTGAGGATGGTATTTGTCAGGCGGTGAAGGCCTGTGAAAAGAAACTGCTGGCCCAGGAAGCATCCTATGAACCGCCGATGCCGGATCCTTCTTTGTGCAAGGGGTGCGCCGATTGCGTAAGAGCCTGCCCGTACGGGGCGATAGAAATTATTAGAAACTAGACTTACGGAGGGTCCTATGCCTATATACGAGTACAAGTGTAAAAAATGCGAAGGCAAGTTCGAGATGCTGCGCGGCATGTTCGAAAGCGATGAAGATATAAAATGCCCTGAGTGCGGCGAGAAGCATCCGGAAAGAATTTTTTCAGTATTCGGCAGTA
>Ga0154674_1046_pt1 | contig 15564 bp, 13 predicted proteins | sample Rifle2008BG13ft_FD_116103 | JGI IMG/M metagenome (GOLD analysis project Ga0154674, IMG submission 116103) | Chloroflexi bacterium RBG_13_46_14
GTCAGAGTTAAGTTTGTTAAGAGGGTGAAACGGTTGCGTGAGTGGACAAGGGGCGGGGGAGGGAATTGGGGTTTGACGATAGTTTTGGTTTTTTATTAAATTCCGGAGAAAGATTTCTTGATTGGATAGAGCGCAGGGGAGGGAAAACAGGATATGTTGGCTATGGAAGTTTTCTCTTAATGTCGAAGGGGTCCCTTCTTTTCGACTATGTCGAGGACTAAAAATGACATCGCACTTAATTTTTAGAGTAAAGACGTATAGGGGTTATCAGCTGGTGAAATACTGGAGGGCGAGTTTTATTTTTTCTTCGAGGGGCATACCGGATTCGGGAAGGGTGGCCACAGCCCGGCTGGCTTCGGCAATCGAATACCCGAGGGAGGTAAGGGCTGCTACGACTTCAGCGTTTTCTTCGGCAATCTGGGCTGCCTGAGTTGAAATCAATCCTTTGCTGATCTTGTCCCTGAGTTCAAGTACCAGCCTGTTAGCCATCTTTTTTCCGATACCGGGGATAGCGGTCAACAGATCGATGTTGCCGGTAGCAATTGCAGTGCTGAGCTGCTCGACACTCATCGAGGAAAGCATGGCAAGGGCCAGCTTCGGGCCGAGACCGGAAACGCCGGTTAACACATGGAAGAGTTCCAGTTCGCCATCGGTAGCAAATCCGTAGAGGTTCATGCTGTCGTCTCTCACTACCAGGCTGGTTTGCAGATGTACTTCCTGCCCGATGCGACCGAGGGTATCGATAGTTGACGTGGGCATATATACAAGGAAGCCGACTCCGTTAACATTGACTATCGCGAAATTAGTACTTATCGATTCCAGTTTACCGTGAAGGCTGGCTATCATATTATTCCCTCAATCACTCTGCCGCAGCAGGTTATTTACATGTGCTTCACTCATGTGGCATAACGCCACCGCCAGCGCGTCAGCGGCATCGTCAGGTTCAGGTACGTGGTCGAGTCCAAGCTGGAGTCTTACCATTTCCTGCACCTGTTCCTTCGAACTTGCACCATAGGTAGTAACACGCTGTTTAATCTGGGCTGGTGTATATTCGAAGGAAGGAATATCGAAGTTGGCGGCCGAAAGGATGGCAATCGCCTGGGCGCGACCGATGGCAAGGGCTGTCCTGACGTTCTTGGCGACGAAAGGTTCTTCTATGGCGATAACATCCGGGCCGGAAGAGGCTATTATTTTCAAGAGGTTTTTATACAGGAAACTCAAACGCTCCCCGATGGAGGAGTGTGCCGGCGGCTTTATTACACCGCATTCGATAAATGACGGTTCACCATCGCCGGTCTCGATAACTCCGTATCCCATTATGACGGTTCCCGGGTCAATACCTAATATTTTCATAATATTTTATGGAAGCATCGGGTTATTGTTCTTCAAACTTTTCGAGGATATCATCGGTGAAATTTACGTTACTTACTACAAGCTGGACGTCATCAAGTTCCTCCAGTTTGTTTAGCAATCTCAAATTCTGAATAGAGGGTTTTTCCTCAAGGTCAAGGGTTGTCTGAGGAATCATCGAAACCTCGGATGAATCTATTTCTATACCAGCTTCTTCCAGTTTTTGCCTCACTGTCATAAAATCTTCGGGAGTTGTATAAATCTCGATATAACCCGTTTCTATCTTGACATCCTCTGCCCCGGCGTCTATCGCCTGGAGAGCCAGTTCCTCAGGGTTATTTCCATCGGTATCAACAATAATCATCCCCTTCGAATGGAAGAGCCAGGCTACACAGCCGCTTTCTCCAAGGTTTCCGCCGTTGCGAGAGAACAGATTGCGTACTTCCTGTACGGTTCTATTCTTGTTGTCACTGAGTGCCTGCACCAGTATAGCGGCGCCACTTGGTCCGTATCCTTCCAGGACCATTTCTATCAATGCTGCCCCCTCGGTTTCTCCGCTACCCCGCTTGATTGCACGTTCGATGTTGTCCATGGGCATGTTAGCATCTCGCGCTTTCTGGATGACCAGACGCAGTCGGAAATTCATATCAGGGTCCGATCCTCCCTGCCTTACCGCGACAATAATTTCACGAGTCAGTTTTGTAAAGAGCTGCCCTCTCCTAGCGTCGGTAACTCCTTTCTGGTGCTTGATTGACGCCCATTTCGAATGTCCTGACATAGCCAAATCTCCTCAGCCAGACAGTTAACTTGATTGTTAATTTTATCATTTTTACGTATAAGGGTAAAGAGTGATAGATATGGAAATGGTAATATTAGTTCTTTATTGACTTAGCTGACGGTTATGATTAAAATCACTTCAAACGGAGGTAGAAAATATGGCATTGAAGGCAGTGATAATAGCCGCAGGCGAGGGGAAGCGGATGCGACCACTTACGTACAACAGGCCGAAGGTAATGCTGCCAATCGCCGTTAAACCGATCCTGGAACACCTGCTGGTTGAAATGAAACAGGCAGGGATAATGGAATTCATTATCGTAACCGGATATCACGAGGAGAAAATAAAGGAGTATTTCGGTCCCGGTGAAAAATGGGGAGTGAATATCGAGTATGTTACGCAGGTTAACCAGGCGGGTACAGCCGATGCCGTTCGGACCGTTGAAAACTTTGTCGATGACAGGTTCCTGGTAGCAAACGGAGATATCATTGTCGATTCTAAAGACATCAAAGCCATTGCTGAGTACCCTGGTAATAGCATGAGCCTGTATAAGGTCGATAATCCAACGGGACTGGGAACGGTGGAAGTTGAAGGTGGTTTCATCAAACGTATACACGAGAAAGTTGAAAATCCTCCTTCAAACCTGGCTAATACCGCTCTTTATCTTTTCACCAGGGATGTGTTTAAAGCTATCTCCCAGACTCCGCTGTCACCAAGGGATGAATATGAGCTGACCGATTCTATCCAGTGGCTCGTTGATAATAATATAAAGGTAGCTTATAGAGAACTTGGACGATGGATGGATACCAGTTACCCATGGGACCTGTTATCGGTAAACGAATATCTTCTGGCTGATTTAAATTCAGATATTCACGGAGAGGTTGAAGAGAATGCTGTTCTCAAAGGTGCTGTAAGTGTGGGGAAGGGCAGTGTGATAAGGTCAGGTTCCTATATTTCCGGTCCGGTTGTAATCGGGGAAGATTGCGTGATAGGTCCGAACTGTTACATCAGGGCAAGCACCTCGGTAGGTAATAGATGCCATATCGGTGCGGCGGTAGAGATAAAGAACTCTATCATAATGGATGGAAGTAAAGTCCCTCATCTCAGCTATGTAGGTGACAGCGTTATCGGTGAAGACTGTAATCTTGGAGCGGGAACAAAAGTCGCGAATTTAAAGTTAAATAATAAAGAGGTATCTATTGAGGGAAAGGATACTGGTAGGCGCAAGCTGGGAGTAATAATGGGCGACGGCGTGGAAACAGGTATCAATTCGTCTATTAACGTTGGAACTATAATCGGCAGCAATTCAAGAATCGGTCCGGGAACGTTTGTCAGCGGAAATTTACCACCGAAATCCAGGGTGTTCATAAGTAAAAGTAATTAACTGATGGTTCAAGTATCACTTCTGGGAGTTTTCGGACACGCGCCGTAGAATTGTATCACGCCAATTTTTTAAATCGTATATATTAATGGGTTGACAGTTAGTTTTACTACATGGTAAACATAGTAGCTTTAATATCATTCATAATTTTCGACATCCGTGAGTAAAATGACATATACTATATATAAAAGATGATAACGAAAAAAACGGTGATAAATCGCTAGGAATCATTGCTGATTTATTTGACTTCTCCTGAACTGTAAGATATACTGTTGACGGTGCGCAGAGGTCAAGTTACAGGCTGAGTTTAATATCCGTTTTTACCTCAGCTTTTATTATGTCTAACAGGTAGTAAATGAAGATTGCCATAAGCGGAAAAGGTGGAGTAGGCAAAACCTTATTAGCTTCTCTTCTAGCGAAGATATTCGTTCAGTCCGGATATTCAGTTATTGCTATTGATGCTGATCCAGATGCGAATCTGGCAGCAACTCTGGGTTTTCCTGACGCGGATAAAATAACTCCTATTTCCGAAATGGCAGACCTTATCGAAGAAAGAACCGGGGCCCGACCCGGCCAGTCAGCTCCTTATTTCAAACTAAATCCCAAAGTCGATGATATCCCGGAAAAGTTTGCTATGAAAATGGATGGCATCAGGCTGATGCTGATGGGCAGGGTGAAAAGAGGCGGCGCCGGATGTTACTGTCCGGAAAGCGCTTTACTCCAGACCCTGATGTCTCACTTACTTCTAGCCAGAAATGAAGTGGTAATAATGGATATGGAAGCCGGGATTGAACATCTTGGGAGAGGGACCGCAAGGGCAGTCGATATGCTGATAATCGTGGTAGAACCCGGCAGGCGAAGTATTGAGACTGCGTTCAGTATCAAGGGGCTAGCATCTGAGATCGGGCTGGACAGCCTTGCTATTGTAGGCAACAAAGTAAGAAATGAATCGGACAGGGAATTTCTGATATCGAATCTGCCCGGTTTTAATTTTCTGGGATTTATACCGTATGACCAGGCAGTGATTGAAGCCGACCATGCCAATCTGTCGCCGCTGGAATCGAGTGAACAGGTCAGGAACGCAGTATCAGAGATTTACCATAAGCTACTTGCCGGAACTGAAAAAGCAGCGGAAAAGGTATAATAAAATATGAGACAGTATAACTGCCTCTTTATAATACCCGGGACAGGGAACTAAATAATACATATGTTGAAGGAGGTTTTATGGCTTACGATGCTGTAAAAATGAAGGACTGGGAGATTTCCGAAGCGGCTGAAGTGAATATGCCTACGCCGGATGAGTGGCGGGTTAAACTGGGACTGGAAAAAGACGAGATTCTTCCATATGGAAGAATAGCTAAACTGGACTTTTTAAAGATTATCGAACGTTTGAAAGACAGGCCGGACGGTAAGTATATCGAAGTAACCGCTGTCACTCCGACACCCCTGGGTGAAGGTAAAAGCACTACTTCCTGCGGTCTTATAGAAGGACTGGGGAAACGCGGTCTGAACGTGGGCGGCGCGTTACGCCAGCCTTCAGGCGGACCTACCATGAATATTAAAGGTACGGCGGCAGGCGGTGGAAACTCGCTGCTTATTCCGATGACCGAGTTTTCCATGGGTCTTACCGGTGATATTAACGATATTATGAATGCGCATAACCTTGCCATGATTGCTCTGACGGCAAGGATGCAGCACGAGAGAAATTATGATGACGAACGGCTTGAGAAACTGACCCATATGCGCCGTCTCGATGTCGATCCTACCAGGGTTGAAATGGGTTGGATCATCGATTTCTGTGCCCAGAGTCTGAGAAATATTATCATCGGCCTGGGCGGACGTATGGATGGTTTCCTGATGCAGTCCAAATTCGGTATAGCGGTCAGTTCCGAGTTAATGGCGATGCTTTCTATCGTCACCGATCTTGCTGACCTGCGTGAGAGAATGGACCAGATCACGGTCGCCTATGACAAGAAAGGAAACCCGGTAACAACCGGTGATCTTGAAGTTGGTGGTGCGATGACAGCCTGGATGCGGAATACGATCAATCCGACACTGATGTGTACAGCGGAGTATCAGCCATGCCTGGTTCACGCCGGACCTTTTGCCAATATCGCAGTTGGACAATCTTCGATTATTGCGGACAGAATCGGTTTGAAGATGTTCGATTATCACATCACGGAAAGCGGTTTTGCAGCGGATATCGGTTTTGAGAAATTCTGGAACGTGAAGTGCCGCTACAGCGGACTTAAACCGCATGTCTCAGTGCTTACCACAACTATTCGCGCTCTCAAGATGCACGGCGGCGGACCGAGAGTAGTAGCAGGATTGAAATTGCCTGAAGAATACACCAAAGAAAATGTAAGCCTGGTAGAAGCGGGACTGCCAAATATGCAGCATCTCATCGGAGTTATCAGGAAATCAGGCATTAACCCTGTTGTCTGTATCAACAAGTTCCACTCGGATACTCCGGCTGAAGTAGCTATAGTCAGAAAGGCCGCGGAAGCTGCCGGTGCCCGAGTTGCCGAGAGCAGTCACTGGGCTGATGGCGGTGAGGGCGCTCTTGAGCTGGCTGACGTTGTCAAGGAAGCCTGCGAAGAAGAGAATGAATTCAGGTTCCTCTATCCCAACCAAATGAAACTGCGAGAACGCGTTAATTTGATTGCCAGGGAAGTTTACGGAGCTGATGGAGTATCATGGACGGCGGAAGCTGAAGCGAAAGCCAAGAAATTCGAAGAAGATCCGAAGTATGACGAATACGCTACAATGATGGTCAAAACGCATCTGAGTCTTACTCATGATCCGAGTCTCAAGGGTGTTCCTAAAGGGTGGATTCTGCCGGTACGGGATGTCCTGATATATTCGGGTGCCAAGTTCCTGTGTCCGGTTGCCGGTACTATTACGCTTATGCCTGGAACCAGTTCAGATCCTGCTCTGAGAAGAGTGGACGTCGATGTTAAGACAGGAAAAGTACAGGGCTTATTCTAGAGGTATCTACTTTTTTATAAAGTAAGGGGAGGAAGGTTGATTGAGTTTTTCAATCGCTGTCGCCGGTAAAGGCGGTACTGGTAAGACATCTCTGTCGAGTCTTATAATCCGCTATCTGCAGAAAAAGGGGTCGGGGCCGATCCTGGCGATCGATGCCGACCCCAATGCGAACCTGGCGGATAGTCTCGGACTTGATGTTGACATAACTATAGGTTCGATTATTGCTTCGTTTAATAGCGAAAAGATAAATATACCACCCGGAATGACCAAGGAAGCGTACCTTGACATAAAAATGAACGGAGCAATAACAGAAAGCAAAGGTCTGGACCTGATCACGATGGGGAGAGGCGAAGGACCCGAATGCTACTGTTATCCGAATGCTTTACTGAGAAAATTCGCCGACGATCTGTCAGGGAACTACGCATACGTCGTGATGGATAACGAAGCAGGTATGGAACACCTGAGCCGGAGAACCACCCAGAATATCGACGTTTTACTTATAGTATCCGATCACTCAGTAAAAGGCGTACGCACCATTGCCCGTATTATGGACCTCGTATCTGAACTTAAGCTGGTTGTCGGCAGGCAGATCGTGATAATCAATTCCGTTCAGGACGAACTGGCTCCGCGGGTAAAAGAAGAACTCGAACTGCTTGGAATAGAATCTCCGGTAGTTATCCCCAGAGACGAGGCTATCTATCAATTCGATCTTGAAGCCAGGCCACTCGTTGAATTGCCGGATGACTCGGAAGCCGTAACAGCCATAAATAATTTAATGGACGAAATTCTCTCCGCCGGCAAGGTTGGAGTCTAAACAAACAGGAGGAGGAACACACATGACTGCAGAATTAATAAAAGGGGCTGAGGTAGCCAAGGAAATCAGAATAGAACTAAAGCGGGAGATAGCGGAACTAAAAGAGAAATATAACGTAGTGCCAGGCCTGGTGACAGTGCTGGTTGGAGCTGATCCTGCCTCTCAGGTATATGTAGGGTCAAAAGAGAAAACATCCCAGGAACTGGGAATATACTCGGAGAGGTATGATCTTCCTGAGAAAACAACCCAGGAAGAACTTATGGCCTTAATAGATAAACTCAACAAAGATCCCAAGATAAACGGCATCCTCGTGCAGTTACCATTGCCGAAACATCTCAATGAGGACGAGGTACTCTATGCAATCGATCCCGATAAGGATGTCGACGGTTTTCACCCGGTTAATGTCGGTAAACTGATGATAGGCAAACCCAATTTTCTTCCATGCACTCCAGCCGGTATACAGCAATTGTTAATACGTTCGGGAACTCAGATCGAAGGGGCTGAAGTGGTAGTGGTAGGAAGAAGCAATATTGTTGGTAAACCTATCGCTAATATATTACTGCAGAAAGCTCCCGGCGCAAATGCAACGGTTACCGTTGTCCATACCCGGACCAAGGATATGGCTTTCCACACCAAACGAGCCGATATTCTCATTGTAGCTGCAGGCGTAGCGAACTACATCACTGCCGATATGGTCAAGGAAGGCGCGGTAGTAATCGATGTCGGTGTCAATGAGATCGGCAAGACAGCGGATGGCAAGAGGATTCTTGCCGGCGATGTAGAATTTGAGTCGGTAAAGGAAAAAGCAAGCAAAATTACACCGGTCCCCGGCGGAGTAGGACCGATGACAATAACCATGCTTATGATGAATACCGTGAAAGCGGCAAAGTTAGCCGCCGGAATTTCATAGAAAGGAGGAGATTCTTATGGACTACAAAGTATCAAAGGTGCAGGCACCGGGTAGAGAAGAAGTAGAGCTTCTTGGTGAAACATTTGAATCGGGAATGCCGGACAGTGTCGAACTCGGTTACTGGAGACAGAAACTGGAGTCCAGGGAAGATAAGCTAAAATATCTAAAAACCGGTGAGAGATACTGGTACAGCGATGATTGGTACGGGAGCGAGAAGAGAAAAAATCCGGCGTAGAATCTTCCCGAAAACTCCCCGAAATAGCAGGTTTTTTTAAGGGAGGGAAATATGGCAATAGAGATTCCTAAGACCTCGTACAGCGGTAAAATTAAATCGGTTACTCTGGGAAAAGGTGATAAAGCCATCACCGTAGGAGGAGAAACTTCCTATCCGTTTTACCTTTACGAAGGCGAAATGCCCAATCTACCCAGGATAGCGATGGAAGTCTGGGACTGTCCACCTGAAGACTGGGCGGAAGCGGCCCTCGAACCTTTCGCCGGCGTTACAGATGATCCAGTCGCATGGGCAAAGAAATGTATCGACGACTATGGCGCCGAGATGATAGCCCTGCAGATGATAAGCACTGATCCAAATGGAATGGATCGTTCTCCTGGAGAAGCCGCGGAAATAATTAAAAAGGTATCGGATGCTATCGACGTACCTTTGATAGTCTGGGGCACGGCCGATAATGATAAGGATACCGAAGTATTCAGGCGGGCGGCGGAACTGGTACAGGATAAGCGTCTTATTATGGGTCCCGTGGAGGAAGGAGATTATAAACGGATTGGCGCTGCAGCACTCGCTTATAATCATACCGTGATTGCCTCCAGCCCGATAGATATTAATCTTGCCAAACAATTAAACATACTCATGGGTAACCTGGGAGTACCTGATACCTCTATTATCGTCGACCCGACCGTGAGTGGTATCGGCTACGGTATCGAGTACTGCTATTCCGTGATGGAAAGAATGAGAATGGCAGGACTGACCCAGAAAGACGACAAACTACAATTTCCTATAGTCTGTAATATTTCGAAAGAGGTATGGAAGACAAAAGAGGCGAAACAGCCGGAGTCTGAAGACCCGACTCTCGGTGATGCCGGGAAGAGGGGGATACTGATGGAAGCGATATCAGCGACTGCGTTATTACTGGCAGGAGCCGATGTCCTGATCATGAGACATCCGGAAGCAATAAAACTGGTAAACGAAATGATTGCCGATTTATCGGCTTCATAGAATATTGGGAGGTTGGTGTCATATGGCAGAAAATGATGCAAAAAGTATTGATAAGGGAACTCTCGAGTTATTAGAGAAGGCGGCTGCGGATGGAGTTAATACTGCATTTGACAGAGCTGACGCAATGAAACCGTGTCCAATAGGCGCGGTCGGCAGTTGCTGCAAAAATTGTGGTATGGGTCCTTGTCGTGTCCCCCTGGCCAAAGGTAAAGAAGAGACCCCGGAAGAGAAACAAAAGAGGCGGGGAATCTGTGGAGCGACTGCAGAAACAATCGCGGCTCGCAACTTCATCCGAATGGTGGCCGGAGGAGTGGCCGCGCATTCCGATCACGGACGCGGTGTAGCCGAATTATTTATAGCAGTGGCGAAAGGTAAAGCTCCGGGATACGAAATCAAGGATGAACAGAAACTACTGCAAGTAGCCCTGGACTGGGGGGTAGAAATTGGTGAACGTACCAATAATGAGATTGCCGAAGATATTGGCAGGATTGCACTTGAAGAGTTTGGCAAGCAGGAAGGCGAACTCATTACAACCAGTAAAGCTCCTTTAAAACGTCAGGAAATCTGGAGAAAACAGGGGGTCATGCCCAGAGGGATAGACAGAGAAGTCGTGGAGATCATGCACCGTACCCATATCGGGGTAGACCAGGATTATAAAAACTTGCTAAGGCAGGGTGCACGGGCTGCTATAGCCGACGGATGGGGCGGTAGTATGATAGCTACCGAACTTCAGGATATTCTTTTCGGCACGCCATCACCTGTGCTTGGTACTGCAAACCTGGGTGTTTTAAGAGAAGACGAGGTTAACGTTATCATTCATGGTCATGAACCCTTGTTGTCAGAAATGATCGTTTCGGTTGCGCAGGAACCAGAGATGCTTAAACTGGCGAAATCAAAAGGAGCAAAGGGTATCAATCTATCAGGAATGTGCTGCACCGCCAATGAAATTTTAATGCGACATGGTGTCGGCATAGCCGGTAACTTCCTGCAGCAAGAACTGGCCATAGTAACAGGGGCGGTCGATGCGATGGTAGTCGACGTTCAGTGTATCTTCCAGTCTATCGCTACAGTAGCCGAGTGCTACCATACTAAGATAATCACTACCTCGCCGAAAGCCAAGATACCGGGGGCTGTACACATTGAGTTCAACGAACACGATGCTCTGACATCCGCGCGTGCAATCGTGAAAGTAGCAATTGAAAATTATCCGAACCGTAAAGGAAACATTCATATACCTGATAACAAGACAGAACAGATTGCCGGATTCAGTCACGAGACCATTAATTACCTGCTTGGCGGTATGTTCCGGGCTTCTTACAGGCCGCTTAACGATAATATTATTAATGGCAGAATCAGGGGAGTTGCCGGTGTTGTAGGCTGTAATAATGCCCGTACAAAGCACAATGCAGGGCATATAGCGATGGTAAAGGAACTTATCAAGAATGACGTTCTTGTTATCACTACAGGCTGCAATGCAATAGCCTGTGCAGAAGCTGGATTGCTAGTTCCCGAGGCGGCAAAGGAATATGCCGGTGAAGGTCTTGCCGAAGTATGCGAGACAGTAGGTCTTCCCCCTGTAATTCACATGGGCTCTTGCGTCGATAACAGCCGAATCCTGATGGCGGCAACAGCTATGGTAAAAGATGGCGGACTTGGTGATGATATTTCCGACCTGCCGGTCGCCGGCGCGGCTCCTGAGTGGATGAGCGAGAAGGCTATATCGATTGGACAGTATTTCGTCAGTTCGGGAGTGTATACCGTATTCGGCGTGACCTGGCCGACTTCAGGAAGCAAGGAAGTAACGGACTACCTGTTCAAGGACATGGAAGAGCTTTACGGAGGAATGTGGGACTTTGAACCCGACCCGATAAAAGCTGCGCAGATGATGATCGCGCATATCGATAAGAAACGCGCCGCGCTGGGAATCGATAAAGCCAGAGAAAGAATACTTTATGACATGGAAATGCGCCGCGAACTGGATAAGGTGTAAGTGTCATGAACTATAGTGAAATAACGGGAGGGCTGATAGATGTCTAAAATTATAGCCTCAGCAGCAATCAGAGGAGCTCATAAGATCGTGAGTGACGCTGATGCAAAATGGAAGAAAGCAATGGAGAAATACGGGGCAAATGAGCCTGTCGGTTTCCCCAACACAGCATATTATTTGCCAGTAATCTACGGAATGCTCGGTATACCGGTTGAAAAACTCGGTGACATGGAAAAGGTTCTAAAAAGGTGCAAGGTGATACTGCCGCCACCGGTAAGAGAAGTTCATCCGCTTCCCTATCTTGGGCCGACGCTGGACGCGGGAATGGCGACTCTTTTTGCCGAGGAGCTGGCGGAAGCGATCCGCTACCTGGAAGAGCCGAATTTCTACACAAAGACAGAAGACATTGCCGACGATAATATCTGGCTTGGCGCTGCCGACGACATTATTCTGAGAAAGAGGGGTATTGAGTTTGTCGACGGTACGGCTCCGGGATTCGCAGCTATTCTGGGGGCGGCGCCTACCAGCGAAATAGCAAAACAGATAGCCGAAGAACTGCAGCAGAAAAATCTCTATGTGTTTATGTGCGGCGAATATAACGGCAAAAGATTCTCCGAACAACTGGTTGAGGCCGGCGTCCAGATAGGGTGGCCTACACGGCTGGTATCCTTTGGTCCTGATACGAGCGCAACAGTATTTGCCATGGGTTTTGCGACCCGGGCTGCGATGTCATTCGGTGGTATAGAACCAGGTGAGTATAGAAAAATACTCATTTATAACAAAGACCGAGTCTTCGCGTTCGCATTGCCCCTGGGATATGTAACCGATGAATGGTACGCGAATGCTGCGGGAGCTATTAACTACGGCTTCCCGGTGATTGCGGATACACCGATACCGGAAATTCTGCCAACGGGAATCTGTACCTACGAGCATGTCGTCTCTAATATTCCTCATGATGAACTTGTAGCCAAGGCAGTAGAGGTTAGAGGACTTAAGGTTACAGTAACCGAGGTACCCGTACCGGTAGCCTTCGGAGCTGCTTTCGAAGGTGAGAGAGTCCGCGGCGAGGATATTTTCTTGGAGTGCGGCGGCGGAAGAACCCAGATGGTGGAATGGGTAACGAGCAAGGCAATGGACGAGGTTGAAGATGGTTATGTCGAGGTAATCGGTAAGGACATTAGCGATATCGAACCTGGTTCCAGGCTGCCGATGGCCATATGCGTTGAAGTAGCCGGAAGAGAAATGCAGGAGGATTACGAACCGATCCTGGAGAGGCAGATACATCACCTGCTTAACTACGCCCAGGGCGTAATGCATATCGGTCAACGCGATATTGCCTGGATACGTATTTCGAAACAGGCTATTGAAAAGGGCTTTAACCTTTCACATATCGGTTTGATTCTTCACGCTAAACTTCACCAGGATTTCGGCAGGATCTTCGATAAACTCCAGGTAAAGATTTATACTAACGAAGATCAGGTTAAAGAGATAATAGAGACTGCCAGGGAAGTCTACAACACAAGGGACGCCAGGATCGAGGGTATGACCGACGAAACGGTAGACACCTATTACTCCTGTACTTTGTGCCAGTCCTTTGCTCCCAGTCATGTTTGCACAATCAGCCCTGAAAGAACGGGACTTTGTGGTTCCTACAACTGGATGGACTGTAAAGCGTCTTACGAAATTAATCCGACCGGCCCTAACCAGCCGGTTGAAAAGGGTGAGATTATCGACCCGGTGATGGGGCAGTGGAAAGGCGTGAACGATTTCATATACCAGGCCTCACGCGGTAAGATCGACCACTATAACTTCTACAGCATAATGCATGATCCGATGACTACCTGCGGATGCTGTGAGTGTATCGCGGCGGTACTGCCGCTTTGTAACGGAGTGATGACGGTAAGTCGTGAATATACCGGTGAAACACCCTGCGGGATGAAATTCACAACGCTTGCCGGTACAATCGGTGGCGGACTCAGTACTCCTGGTTTTGTGGGCCATGGTAAATATAATACAACGCAGAGGAAGTTCATCAAAGGTGACGGCGGACTCTTAAGAATGGTCTGGATGCCTAAGAGTCTAAAAGAAGAAATCGGTGACCGCATAAATACAAGAGCCGGGGAGATGGGCGTATCCAATTTCCTCGATATGATTGCCGATGAATCGGTCGGCGTTACCGAGGAAGAGATACTTCCGTACCTGGAAGAAAAAGGTCACCCGGCTCTGACAATGGAATCGATACTCGGTTAACGAATAATAATCCTGGAGGTGTTTGATTACTCGAACACCTCCAGGCCTGAAAATACCTGGGAAGGGAGTAAAACAAATGGCACTTACCGGAATTGAAATATTCAAACTTTTACCCAAGACAAACTGCAAAGAATGTGGAGTGCCCACCTGTCTCGCTTTTGCCATGAGTCTGGCTGCAGGCAAAGCAGAACTCACAGCCTGTCCCCATGTTTCGGATGCGGCTAAAGAAGCGCTTTCGGAAGCGTCGGCTCCTCCCATCAGACCTGTTACGATAGGCACCGGTGATAACAAAGTTAAAGTAGGCGGAGAGACCGTTATGTTCCGCCACGAGAAACGTTTCGAGAATCCTCCTGGTATAGCAATCACGGTCAGTACCGGTATGGATGATGCGGAAATAGACGCCAGGCTGAAGAAATATAAAGGACTTCGTTATGAGAGGGTTGGTCTACTGCTCCGGGCAGAGCTGGTAGCGGTCAAGGATGATTCCGGAGACGCCGCCCGGTTTGAAGCCGTCACAAGGAAGGTGACCCAGGGCAGTGATGCCGGCATTATCTTAATGAGTGATAATGTGGATGTTCTGGCTGCCGGTGTTAAAGCCTGCGCTGATAAGAAACCGCTTATCTATGCGGCAACAGGTGATAACGTTGACGCGGTTGCTGCTCTGGCCAAGGATAATTCCTGTCCTGTCGTCGCTAAAGGCAGCAGTCTTGACGAGGTAGCGGAACTGACTCAGAAACTGGCTGCCACCGGGGTAAAGGATATAGTTATCGACAGCGGCGCCAGGACCATAAAACAATTATTCCAGGATCAACTTATCATCAGAGGGGCAGCTCTTGTCAAAAAGTATAAGCCTCTGGGGTATCCGACTATTGCCATTCCGGCCGAAATGACAGATAACCCGATGAAAGAAGCTGTAATAGCCGGAATGCTGATCGCTAAATATGCGGGTATCGTCGTTCTTTCGGATTTTCAGGGAGAGAGTTTATTCCCGCTGCTTGTTGAGAGACTGAATATCTATACCGACCCGCAGAGACCGCTGGCTACAACCGAGGGTATTTACGAAATCAATAACCCCGATGAAAATTCACCGGTACTTATTACCAGTAATTTCTCACTTACCTATTTCATTGTATCGGGTGAAATCGAAGGCAGTAAGGTGCCCAGCTATCTTATAGTGATGGATACCGAGGGGCTTTCGGTTATGACCGCCTGGGCAGCCGGTAAATTCGTTGCCGATGCCATAGGTCCGTTTATCAAGAAATGCGGAATCGCCGATAAGGTGAAACACCGGAAACTGATAATACCCGGTTACGCTGCAGCAGAAAGCGGCGGACTTGAAGAGGAACTTCCGAACTGGGAGATATTGATCGGACCCAGGGAAGGTTCTCATATACCTGCATATCTTAAAGCATGGACACCATAAGGAGGATAAAATGATCCTTGTCGCAGAAAGTCTGAATATAATGTCACAGACAATCGGACCGGCGATTCGTGAGAGGAATGCCGGACCTGTCCAGGAGATGGTTAAAGCTCAGGCTGAGCATGGTGCCGACTATCTGGATATTAACATCGGTCCTGCCAGGAGAAATGGTGATGAAACGATGGCATGGGTTGTTAACACCGTCCAGGAAGTTACCGACCTTCCTCTTTCTCTGGATACCACCAATACTGTCGCGATGGAAGCCGGTCTGAAAGCGTGTAAGAATCAAGTACTGATTAATTCCATTTCGCTGCAGCCCAACAGGCTTGAAGCAGAATTACCGATGGTCCCCAAGTATAAAGCAGACATGATAGGATTACTGTGGGGTGTCGACGGGATGCCCCGTGATGCCAACGAACGATGTATGCATGCTGTCGATATCGTTTACCGGGCGA
>Ga0154674_1189_pt5 | contig 14525 bp, 23 predicted proteins | sample Rifle2008BG13ft_FD_116103 | JGI IMG/M metagenome (GOLD analysis project Ga0154674, IMG submission 116103) | Chloroflexi bacterium RBG_13_46_14
TTTCCCTCGCGGGAGTAATAGCCAATCAATGCTGCGGTCTCGTTGAAATAGACCTGCAGTCTCTCTTTTATCGTTTCTTTTTTATCATCAGCGCGCTGGTAGAGTTCACCATCGCACTTATCACATATCCCCTTTACTTTCGGAGGGGAGTTAACCTCGTGGTAAGGAGTCTGACACTTGCGGCATATCCATCGCCCGGTCAACCGCTTCAGGAGTTCCTGCTCCGCAACCTTTATATAAACAACCTTGTCTACGGCTTTTCCCCGGCTGGCCAGAGCATTATCCAGCGCTTCTGCCTGTTTCAGGTTCCTTGGGAATCCATCGAAGATTACCCCGTTTGAACAGTCGGATTCGCCGATTCTCTCCAACACCATTTTTATGGTTATTTCATCAGGGACAAGCTGCCCCTTTTCCATATAATACTTGGCCTGTCTGGCGATTTCCGTATCCTGCGACTGTGCCTGCCGGAAGAGATCTCCGGTGGCAATATGGGCCAGATTTAGCTCCTGAGCCACATTGGCTGCCTGGGTCCCTTTACCGGCCCCGGGAGCGCCAAGAAATACAATATTTAATTTAAGATCGGCGCCCATTTTATCAATAACTCCTACTTGATAAAACCTTCATAGCGCCGCATTGTGAGCTGCGCTTCCATCTGTTTCATCGTATCCAGCGTCACACCCACAACGATCAACAGCCCCATACTGGAAAGCTGTATCATTTGCACATCAGTTACTTCCCTGGAAAGGAAGGGTATGATCGCCACGAAAGCCAGGTATAAAGCTCCTGCCCAGGTAATCCGCGATATTACATGGTTGAAATAATCCGATGTATATTTCCCCGGTCTAATTCCGGGCACGAATCCTCCCTGTCTCTGCAGCGTACCCGCCATATCCTGCTGCTGGAATATCACCATAGTGTAGAAAAAGGCGAATCCGATGACCAGCACGAAATATATTCCCCAGTATATTAAACCTTCCGGCATTGCAGCATCAGGCTGGAACACATTATATATAGCGTTGGCAAAATTCGGGTCGTTCTCGGGTCCCATGAAGTAACTGGCTATCATTCCCGGGAACATTGTCAGCGACATAGCGAAGATCAGAGGAATCATTCCCGCCGTGTTTACTCTCAAGGGAATATGGGTAGAACCCTGCTGCTTATACATCCGGTTACCGCGGTAGACGGTCCGGGCATACTGCACCGGAATACGACGGTGTGCTTCGGTAAACAACACTATTATCACTACCGTTACCAGCGCAATGATTATGTAGGCGATTAAACCTCCAAGTTGCCCCTGTCCCGTAAGGAATCCGCTGCCGAACATCTCCCAGTAACCGGCGACAATGCCGCCGAATATAATTATAGATATACCATTGCCGATCCCGTATTCGGTAATAAGTTCACCAAGCCAGATAAGGAACACCGTTCCGGCAATCAGCGATATTATCATTGTAACCATTGTCAGCACACTGATGTCCTGAAATACCGGTATCTGAGCGTTTCTGAGTAACGTAATCTGTCCGTACCCCGCGAAACCAGCAATGGGTATGGTCAACCAGTGAGTAAACCGGTTAATCTTGTTCCGGCCGGCTTCTCCTTCCTGGGCGATAGCCTGCAGCTTCGGTATCACCGGTGTCATCAGCGTCATGATAATAGACGCGGTGATATACGGGTAAACACCCATCGCCGCCACGCTGAAGTTCTTCATCGCTCCGCCGCTGAACATATCCAGCATGCTGAACAGGGTATTCTGTTCGAAGAAACCCGCAAGAGCGTCTCCATCAACGCCCGGCAGGGGAACGTGCGCAATAAAGCGAAACGCTACCAGGATTCCGAGAGTGAAAAGAATACGCTTCCTGAGATCAGGCAAACGGAAGGCATCTATCATCGCCTGGATGAGTCTGGGTTTAGTCTGCCTTTGACGCAAACACCACCTCCTCGGCACTGCCGCCAGCCGCTTCTATCTTGGCTTTCGCGGCAGCGGAAAACTTATGCGCCTTTACCGTCAGAGGATGTTCAATCTCACCCTGAGCGAGTATCTTTACCGGATTTTTCATCGATCTCACGAGTCCGGAGGCCAGGAGTTCCGCCGGAGTTACTTCCGAACCCGATTCAAATATATTGAGACTGCCTATACCGACCACGCTGTATTCAGTTCTGAAAATGTTCGTAAAACCACGCTGGCGGGGCAGGCGTTTAATCATCGGTAACTGACCGCCTTCAAATCCGGGGCGGATATTAAAACCGGCGCGTGATTTCTGTCCTTTCACGCCGCGTCCGGAGTACGTACCGTGACCGCTTCCATTTCCTCTACCGACACGTTTCCTGTTTTTCCTGGTGCCGGGAACAGGACGAAGTGTATCAAGCCTCATCAGTATTCACCTCCACCTTTACCAGATGTCTTACCTTGTTTATCATACCCCGGACAGAGGATGAATCTTCGTGGGTTATACACTGGTGCAACCGGTGAAAACCCAGCGCCCTGAGAGTCCTTTTCTGTGACTGGTTGTATCCTATTCCGCTTTTTATCAGTGTAATATTAAGCTTTGCCATTTTTTATTACTATTCCTCATCGATATCCATGGGAGGAGGTGGCGGTGCGGGTGGTTCTTCCGCGGGGGGAGTTATAGGAATTCCCTTGCGTCTTGCTACCTCTATTTTCGGATCTTTCAATCTGCTTAGAGCCAGTACCGTCGCCTTGGCAACATTGATGTGGTTCGTACTACCAAGTGATTTCGTCAGGATGTCTTTCACACCAACCGCTTCCAGTACTGCACGGATGCTACCGCCGGCTATAATTCCGGTTCCCGGCGCCGCCGGTTTAAGCATCACTTTCGCGGCTCCATATTTGGTCGTTGTTGCATACGGAATTGTCGTTCCCTTAAGTTTTACCTTTATCAGGCTCCTCCTGGCATTGGCGTTCGCCTTGTTTATTGCCTGGGGGACTTCATTTGCTTTACCCAGTCCGATACCTACGTGCCCGTGTCCGTCACCAGTTACCACAAGCGCGCTGAAACTCAACCGTTTACCACCCTTCATAACCTTGGCGACGCGGTTAATATTGATCAGCTTATCATTAAGAGCTAATTCCGTAGGATCTATTGTACTTAGACGTTCTTGCATATTTTTCTGACTCCCCTAAAACTTCAGACCTTCCTGACGGGCGGCATCGGCCAGTGCTTTTACTCTTCCGTGATACTTGAATCCGCCACGGTCGAACTTTACCGTTTGTATTCCTTTGCTTTTTGCCCGTTTGGCCAGCAAAGTACCGACCAGTTCCGATTTTCCTGTCTTGGTTTTACCGTTTGCCTCACTCTTTACCTCCGCATCGAGCGTCGACGCGGCAACAATCGTACAGCCCTTAGTATCATCAATTACCTGGGCATATATATGGTTTGGGCTGCGGAAAACACTCAGCCTTGGTACTTCCAGTGTTCCCTTTATTTTTGCCCTTACTCTTGCATGTCTTCGAAGACGGGCTACTCTTCGGCTATCTTTTGCCATATTAGTTACTCCTGCCTATAGCCTTACCCGCTTTACCCGGTTTCAGGCGGACGGTCTCGCCGGAATATCTAATCCCCTTGCCTTTATAGACATCGGGTGGGCGGATTGCCCTGATTCTTGCTGCCATCTCACCGACTGCTTCTTTATCAATACCGGAAATAATTATGCGGTTATTTCTTTCCACTTCAAGCGAAATGCCCGGCATAGGTTCTACTTCCACCACATGAGAAAAGCCGATACGGAGATGGATATTATTTCCAACTTTCTCAACCCTGTAACCGACGCCGACTATTTCCAGGACTTTTTGAAATCCCCTGGTTACTCCTTCGACCATATTGGCCACGAGGGTCCGCGTCAGCCCATGCATGGAACGATGCTCCCTGCCATTGGTAGGGCGGGCAACCGTAAGGACATTATTATCCAGGGTGATTATGATATCAGGGTTAACGGAACATTTCAGTTCACCCTTAGGTCCCTTAACGGCGACTTCTTCTTTACTTATATCTACCGTAACGCCCTGGGGAATGTTTATCGGCATTTTTCCTATTCTAGACATTATTGCTGCTCCAGGATTCGTTTATAGTACGTAGCAAAGCAGTTCTCCGCCAATCCCCTGGCGCCAGGCATTCTGCCCAGTCATCAGCCCTTTGGATGTTGAAAGGACAGAAATACCCAGTCCGCCGGCTACGCGATGGATTTCATTTTGGCCGACATACACTCTCAGGCCAGGTTTACTTATACGTTCCAGGCCGGCAATCATCGGCTCGCTGTTTTCATCGTATTTCAGATGAATCTTTATGATCTGGTGAGTCTTACCCTTCACCATTTCATAATCGGTGATAAAGCCTTCCTCTTTAAGAATCTTAGCAATAGCTACTTTTATCTTAGAGGACGGGATCTCTACCGAATCATGCCTCACCATTACGGCATTTCGTATCCGCGTCAGCATATCCGCTACAGGATCAGAGATGGTCACTCTTCCTCCTTCAGACTATTATCCACTAGTAGCCTCTTTATTTCCTGAATATTTTTCTTTTTTTACCAGCTTGATTTCCTTACGCCGGGGATCTGTCCCATCAGGGCAAGCTGTCGGAAGCAAATACGGCACAGGCCGAATTTTCGAATATAGGCACGGGGGCGACCACATATATGGCACCTGTTATGTTGTTGTACCTTGAATTTAGCCGGGCGCCGCCATTTTACGATTCCTGATTTCTTTGCCATTTTTACTCCATTTATTCAGTAGAGAAAGGCATTCCCATCATTTCCAGAAGCTGCCTGCCTTCCTCGTCGGTCCTTGCCGTTGTAACTATCGATACTTCAAGTCCTCTGACCTTATCGATTTTATCGTAGTCTATCTCGGGAAACACGGTCTGTTCCTTGAAGGCCAGAGTGTAATTACCGCGACCGTCGAATGAGTTACGGGGTACTCCCTGGAACTCACGAATACGGCATAATACTGTATTCATCAGCTTATCGAGAAAGTCATACATTCTTTCTCCGTGAAGCGTGACCTTCAGTCCTACCGGCATTCCCTCCCTCAGACGGAAGTTAGCGATAGACTTCTTGGCTCGTGTGGTAATGGGATGCTGGCCGGATATGGCTGCCAGATCGGCTTCCGCTCCTTCAAGAGCTTTCGCGTTCTGTATCGCCTCACCAACACCTATATTAAGCACCACTTTCACGATACGCGGGACTTCCATAATATTCTTATACTCGCCACGTTCTTTCAGAGCGGCGACTACTTCATTCCTGTATTTATCCTTCATCCGTGACATCTAGTCAATCACCTCATCGCAGGCCCGGCATACCCGGACTTTCTTACCGGCATCAAGTCGCTGGTGGCCGACCCTGGTGGCTTTATTACATTTACCGCAGACCAGCATGACGTCAGAAACATTAATGCGTTCTTCCCGTTCTATTATGCCTGCCTGCCTTGCCTGCCCCGTCGGTCTGGTGTGTTTTTTTATGAAATTTACACCTTCTATCAGGATTCTTCCGCTCTTCGGGTAGGCGAAACGTACCTTTCCTTTTTTGCCTCTATCCTTGCCGGCTATAACCAATACAGTATCATCTTTTTTTATCTTCATAATTACAGAACCTCTGGAGCCAGCGATATTATCTTGGTATAGTTTTTCTCTCTAATTTCCCTGGCAACCGGCCCGAAGATACGGGTGCCTTTGGGATTATTCTTGTCCGTAAGGATAACAGCCGCATTCTCATCGAACCTGATGGAAGATCCGTCCGGGCGGCGGTAGGGATGTACGGTGCGTATAATAACCGCTCTGACTACTTCTCCCTTTTTCACCGCTCCGCCTGGAATAGCCTTTTTAACGGATGCCGTTATCACATCGCCGACATGGGCATATTTTTTTCCGGTACCGCCCAATACCCCGATACACATTATCTGACGGGCTCCGGTATTATCTGCTACTTTTAATCTCGAATTGGTCTGTATCATCCTGCTTAGTCCTTATACTCCTGTATCAGGCTACTTCATCGGGAGTAACCTCGACCGCATCCTTCCTGGTGATAATCTCACTGACACGCCATCTTTTTTCCCTCGACAGCGGGCGTGTCTCTATAATTCTCACAATGTCGCCTTCGGCGCACATGTTTTCTTCATCATGAGCCTTATATTTGATAACTCTTCTCATAATCTTCCTGTAAAGCGGGTGACGCTTGGACGTTTCGACCCCAACAACGACAGTCTTGTTCATTTTATCGCTTACTACCCGTCCGATGAGCGTTTTTTTCTTTTTATCCATTATCTGCACCTTTTAAGGGTCGTCGGAATACTTCCGGACAACCTACCTAATCTCCAGTTCTCTTTCCCTGATGACAGTTTTTATCCTGGCTATGTCCTTTTTGACTCTTCTAATCTCGTTATGGTTGACCAGTTGCCTGGTAGATAACCTGAACCGCAGGTCAAAAAGCTCCTTGTGAGCTTCTTCAAGCTGTTTTTCCAGTTCTCCGGGTTTAAGAGCCCTTATTTCATCTACTTTCACCGTAGGTTAATCTCCCGCCTTATTTTTCACTTCCAGCAAGTACGCCGGATTCCTTGACCAGAAATTTGGTCGATACAGGTAGTTTGTGAGAGGCAAGTCTCATCGCTTCTTTTGCTACCTCTTCACTGACTCCCGTCATTTCAAATAAGATCCTTCCCGCCTTGACCACGGATACCCAGTGATCGGGGGCTCCTTTTCCAGAACCCATTCGCGTCTCGGCAGCCTTCTTGGTTACCGGCTTATCGGGAAAAACCCTTATCCACACATTTCCACCTCTGCGGATATGACGGGTTATGGCACGGCGAGCCGCTTCGATCTGACGGGCTGTAAGCCATGCCGATTCCTGCGCCTGCAAGGCAAAATCACCGAAGGCAATAGTGTTGCCCGTATTAGCTTTGCCGCGGCGACGTCCTTTCTGTACCTTGCGGAATTTCACACGCTTAGGTTGTTGCACTGTTCTCCTCTTCTTCGGCCGATTCTGCTTCTGCTACCGGTTCTTCGGTTTTTTCCTCTTTTGGTTCTGCCTTAGCCCTGGTTTTTCTCTTTGTTGCCGGCCTGGCAGGTTTCTCTTCTTCAGCCGACTCTTCGTCCGTTGTATCCTCTGTCTCTTCTGTTGCAGCTTTCTTCCGTCTTCGCGCAGCCGGTTTGGCAGGTTTTTCCTCTTCAGCTATTTCTTTTTCCGCAGATTCTTCCGCTGCTGCCAGTTCGGTCTCTTCTATCTTTTCTTCATCCACTGACTTAACCTCTGCAGCAGGTTCTTCTGCCACAGATTCCGCTTCCGTTTCAACTACTGCAACCGCCTCCAGGATTCCTTCTTCCAGTTCGTCTTCCTTGGCTTCAGGCAGGATATCACCCTTATAAATCCATACTTTTATGCCGATACGTCCCATCGTCGTCTTCGCTTCAATGAATCCGTAATCTATATCTGCCCGCAGCGTATGCAGCGGCACCCGGCCTTCATGCATGGTCAAACGACGGGCGATTTCCGCTCCTCCCAGTCTCCCGGCGCAGCTGACTTTCATACCTTTTGCGCCGGCCTGCATCGTACGGAGCAAAGTCTGTTTCATAGCTCTTCGGAAAGCAATACGTCGTTCTATCTGTTCTGCGACCTGTTTCGCTACCAGGTAGGCATCCAGTTCGGGGCGTTGAATCTCCTGGATATTCAACTGGACTTTCTTTCCAATAAGGTGCTCAAGGTAGGCTCGTGTCTCGTCCACTCTCTGGCCACCTCTGCCGATGACAATACCGGGCCTGGCGGTATAGATGGTAATCGAGACCTTATTTGCCTGCCGTTCGATCTCTACCTGGGAAACGGCGGCTTCAGCATACCGTTCCTGAATACCCTTACGGAGTTTCAGATCCTCCTGTAAAAATTCCACATAATGCTTGTCGGCATACCATTTGGCCTGCCAGTCACGTATTATGCCGATTCTAAAACCAATAGGATGAACTTTATGCCCCATTAGCTCTCCTGTTCTCCGACGACTACCGTAATATGGCTGGAGCGTTTGAGGATAGGACTTACCCTTCCCCGAGCCCTAGCCCTAAATCTTTTCATAGTAGGCGCTTCATCTGCGTATATTCTTACAATTTTCAAGTCCGAAGACGAGATCTGAAAAACATTCTCGGCATTAGCGGCTGCTGACTGTATTACTTTGGATACTATTTTTGCTGAAGGGGATTGCACGAACCTGAGCATATCAAGTGCCTGTTCAACCCGCTTCCCGCGAACCATATCCACCAGCAACCGCGCTTTCCGAGGTGGAATTCCTGTATTTTTCGATGTAGCTCTTACTTCCATTTTAATCTAAGACCTTATTTTTTTCTGACTTGAGAAGTTCGTTCTGCTTTCGAGACATGTCCCCTGTAGGTCCTTGTCATAGCAAATTCTCCCAGCTTGTGCCCGACCATGTTTTCAGTAATGAATATAGGGACATGGCGTCTTCCATCATGTACGCCGATAGTGAGTCCAACCATCTCAGGAACAATTGTCGCCCATCGAGACCATGTCTTGAGAACGGTCTTTTCACCTGAGCGGTTTATCGCTTCGACTTTTTTCAATAATTTCGGATCAATCGCCGGTCCTTTTTTAGTTGACCTTGACATATCTGCTTATCCCTTTATTTTCTACTTACGTCCCCGACGCTTAACTATCAGTCTATCCGAAGCCTTAGACTTACGTGTCTTATATCCAAGGGCAGGCTTACCCCAGGGGGTCTTGGGTCCGGGCATACCTATCGGGCTTCTACCTTCGCCGCCGCCATGCGGATGATCGCGCGGGTTCATGGCCGAACCTCTCACCGTCGGTCTTATGCCCATCCAGCGTTTCCGTCCGGCTTTACCCAGTTTGATTCCCTGGTGGTCCAGATTACCTACCTGACCGATAGTCGCCATGCAGTTGCTGCGCACCCGTCTCGATTCTCCGGAGGGAAGTCTCAACAAAGCATAATCACCTTCCAGGGCGACTATCTGGGCAGACATTCCGGCGCTTCTCACCATCTGTCCGCCTTTTCCCGGCTGCATTTCAACATTGTGTATCATGGTTCCGCTGGGAATTCTCCTCATTGGTAGAGCATTGCCCGGCTTGATTTCGGCATCTTCACCGGCTTTAACGGTATCGCCAACTTTCAGTCCCATCGGCGCCAGTATATATCTCTTGTCACCGTCAGCGTAATAGACCAGGGCGATGCGGGCTGAGCGGTTGGGATCATACTCAATCGCGGCCACTTTACCCGGTACGCCAATTTTATCTCTCTTAAAATCGATTAACCGGAGTCGCCTTTTTGCTCCGCCGCCACGATGACGCACGGTAATACGACCCTGGCTGTTACGCCCGGCTTGTTTCTTTAACGGCAGGACAAGCGATTTTTCCGGTTTTGTCTTCGTTATCTCGTCAAACGTCGCCCCGGTCATACCGCGTCTTCCCGGGGAGGTCGGCCTGTATACCTTTATCGCCATTCTCTATATAAACTCCTGATACTATCCTTTTACGAATCCCTAAGCACCCTCGAAGAACTGAATCGAGTCGCCCGGTTTAAGGGTGACAATAGCCTTCTTCCAGGGATGGGGAGGCAACTCGCGTCGTCCCAGTCTCCGGCTTTTGCCTTTCATATTTATAATATTTACTTTTAATACATCCACGTTGAATGCTTTTTCGACGGCTTCTTTTACCAGCGCTTTATTGGCTTCTCTTGCCACTTCAAAAGCATATTTATTCTCTTCCTGGAGGACGGTAGATTTTTCAGTTATCAGTGGACGCCGCAACACTTCATACAGGTGCATCGGTGCCTCCCTCGGAGGGCTTCTCGCCCCATATCTCTTCTGCTTTTCGTACCGCGTCCACGGTCATAAGCAGTTTCTTTCGTGACAGTATGTCGACCACATTAATCAGGTCTACCGGTGTAATGTTGATTCCCGCGATATTCCTGGCCGATTTTACTACATTCTCGTCAGCTCCTGCGGTAACTACCAGAGCTGAAGAGTCCATACCCAAGGCGGAGAGAATACCTGCCATCTCTTTTGTCACAGGTTTTCCAAATGCCAGTTCATCTATTACTACCAGTTCTTTATCATTCGCTTTTGCAGACAGTACGCACCTTAACGCCAGCTGGCGCATTTTTCTGGGCATAGACTGACGGTAATTGCGAGGTTTAGGTCCGAACATGATGCCACCGCCGCGTCTCGTCCCGGATTTTATGCTGCCTGCCCTGGCATTCCCGGTTCCCTTCTGACGGAACAATTTCCTGGTGGAACCGGCTACTTCACTCCGGGTCTTGGTGCTGGAAGTACCCTGACGGGCATTTGCCTGCTGCCTGACGACAGCCTGGTGTACAATCGTCTGGTTAAAAGGTATGCCGAATACGTACTCGCTTACCTCGATATTTCCAGTTTCTTCACCGTTTTTATTATAAACCGGTATCTGCACTTACTTTTTCCCCTTGACTGATTTCCTTATCATTAACAGCCCATTCTTGTTCCCCGGGATCGCCCCTTTGACCAGCAGCAGGTTACGTTCCGGATCTGCTTTTATTACTTTCAGGCCACGTACGGTTACCCTTTCTCCGCCCATATGTCCGGCCATTCTCATTCCTTTCCAGACCCTGCCGGGGGAAGTTGAAGCTCCGATCGATCCGGGAGCGCGATGCCTGTCGGACTGTCCGTGTGTTTTCGGTCCGCCGGCGAAATGGTGTCTCTTGACGACACCAGAGAAACCTTTACTCTTCGATATTCCTGTAACGTCAACAAGATCGCCTTCCTGAAACAGGCTGACATCCACCTTGTCGCCAACATTAATCTCCGAGGTATCTTCCACTCTCAGTTCCCTGAGGTACCTGAAGTTACCAAGTTCCTTCATCTGCCCCTTCCGGGGAGAATTGATTTTTTTCGCTTCACCAAAACCATACTGCACTGCCTCATAGCCTTCCTTTTCGGAAGTCTTAATCTGCAACACGGTACACGGACCCGCTTCGACCGCGGTTACCGCTTCGGCTTTACCTTCTTCCGTGAACACCTGGGTCATACCCAGTTTTTTACCTAATATTCCTTTTACCATATCTTCTATCCCGGTATTTATATTTTAATGTCTATCTCGACTCCCGAAGGCAGATTGAGTCCGGTAAGAGAGTCTATCGTCTTTGAGGTAGTCTCAATGATGTCGATGAGACGCGTGTGAGTCCGGATCTCGAACTGCTCCTGTGAGTCTTTGTCGATAAAAGGTGAGCGGATAACGCTGTACTTCTGAATACGCGTGGGCAGCGGTACAGGCCCGGAAACAACCGCTCCGGTTCGTTCGACCGTCTCTACAATCTGTTCAGCCGCCTGGTCTACCAGTTTGTGATCGAAACCTTTTATCTTGATACGAATTTTTTGTTTAGGCATATCCTCAATATCCTGTTTTATTCGTGAGTTGAGCTACCTGGTCTGCAGGCATCTCCTGATATTCGTAAAATTCCATAGAATGTGTTGCCCTCCCTTGTGTCTGAGACCTGAGACTGGTAGTATAGCCAAAAGCCTCAGCCAGCGGAATATGAGCATGAATGGTAGTCGTATCTATGTATATTTCTATCGATACGATGTGGGCTCTCCTTGCATTAAGGTCAGCCACGATATCTCCAAGGTACTGTTCGGGCGTAACCACTTCGATTTTCATGATAGGCTGGAGAATTACGGGTTTTGCCTTCGCAACACCCTTTTTCAGCGCCATAGAGCCAGCCACCTTGAAAGCAATCTCTGAGGAGTCTACTTCATGATAACTTCCGTCGTAAATCGTCGCCTTAATATCCACCACGGGATAATTGGCAAGCACGCCCGTTGCCATCGCTTCTTTAATTCCTTCTTCGATCGCCGGGAAATACTGTCTTGGGATAGCATTACCCCTGATACCGTTAACGAACTTCAGACCGCTGCCTTTCTCTCCCGGTTCGAGTTCGAGACAGACATGGCCATACTGTCCGTGACCGCCGGTCTGGCGGACGAATTTGCCTTCGGCCTGAGCCGTTATCGTGATAGTCTCTTTATAAGCAACCTTGGGCTTACCGACTTTAGCACCTACCTTAAATTCAGAAAGCAGTCGGCTTACAATCACTTCAAGGTGAAGTTCTCCCATGCCAGATATAATCGTCTGGCCTGTTTCGCTATTATATTCAACTTTAAACGTTGGGTCTTCCTCAGTCAGTTTCTGAAGCGCTATTCCCATCTTGTCCTGATCCTGGGTCGTCTTGGGTTCAATCGACACCGATATTACCGGCTCGGGGAATTTAATCGATTCCAGAAGCACCGGGTGAGAAGGATCACAGAGAGTATGACCAGTGAAAGTATTCTTCAAACCCAGGGTAGCTGCTATAGCCCCTGTGTCCGCTTCATCAACTTCTTCCCTGCGGTTAGCGTGCATTAAAAGGAGCCTGCCGATTCTTTCTCTCTTCTGAGTTGTAGAGTTATATACCTGAGCTCCGGCTTCAATTCTACCGGAATATACTCTGAAATACACCAGCCTGCCGACAAACGGATCAGAAACAACCTTGAAAGCCAGTGCCGTAAACGGCGTTTCATCGCTGGCAGGTATGTCTTCTTCATTTCCCCTGATATTCACGGCTTTTACCGGAGGTACGTCAAGGGGAGATGGGAGGTAATCAACGATCGCATCCAGCAGCTTCTGCATTCCTTTATTACGTAACGCACTGCCGCATAATATAGGAACAACCTTATTTGCCAGGGTCACTCTTCTGACCGCAGCCTTAATCTCGGCAACGGTGAGGTTCCGTCCGTCAAGATAAGCTTCAAGTATCTCGTCGTCGAATTCAGCGAGTTTTTCGATCAGGGCATGCCGCCGCTCATCAACTTTTGCTTTTACGGCTTCTGGAATACTCTCTTCCCTGGTGGGAGACTCAAGCGTTCCATCATAACTCCAGGCTCGTTCTTCTATAAGGTCAATAATGCCACGGTATGATTCCTCGCTGCCAAGAGGTATCTGGATAGGCAGTGGTTTGGCTTTGAGTCGTTCTTCTATCATAGAAATGGTGCGATCGAAGTTCGCGCCAATTCTGTCCATCTTGTTTATAAAGCAGATACGCGGCACGCGATACCTGTTCGCCTGCCGCCAGACTGTTTCCGACTGTGCTTCAACACCGGCAACAGCATCAAACACGACAACACCGCCGTCCAGGACTCTAAGGCTTCGTTCTACTTCTGCGGTGAAATCAACGTGTCCGGGTGTATCGATAATATTGATACGGTGACCTTTCCATGATGCAGTAGTGGCCGCCGCGGTAATCGTGATACCGCGTTCCTTTTCCTGGTCCATCCAGTCCATTACTGCCGTTCCCTCGTGTACTTCGCCAACCTTATAAGTCCGGCCGGTATAATAGAGGATCCTCTCGGTGACGGTAGTCTTACCGGCATCGATATGGGCTATAAATGCCATATTCCGGATATCCTCTAACGGGAAACTCCTGGACACAGATTTACCCCTTATTTCTAATTTGTTAGTAGCTATTCTTACCATAGCATTGTTCTTGAGGGATGCTCTACCATCTGTAATGAGCGAAAGCCCGGTTCGCTTCAGCCATCCGGTGGGTATCATCGCGTTTCTTGACGGTTGCCCCCTGCCCTTTCGCGGCGTCACCAAGTTCTGCCGCCAGTTTTTCCATCATTGATTTTCCCTGTCTTGCCCGGGCTGAGGCAACAAGCCAGCGTAACGCTAGAGTCATGCTCCGTTCAGGGCTAACATCGACCGGGACCTGATAAGTGGCGCCTCCAATACGACGTGACTTTACCTGGAGTTGGGGAGTGGCATTCCTGACCGCCTGTTGAAGAACGGTGATTACCGGTTGCGATTCTCTTTCCTCCAGCACGCCGAGGGCACCGTAGACAATTTTCTCGGCTGTACTCTTTTTCCCGTCAAGCATAATTTTATTAATCAACCTGGATACCATAGGATTATGGTATCTTGCATCAGGTACTATTTCTCTTTTTTCGGCACGATTCCGTCGTGACATTTTTCCTCCTAGTCAGTCACGGCTGTTGACTTAGAGCGTTTTGTTCCGTATTTGCTGCGTCCCTGTTTCCTGCCATTTACACCGGTGGTATCCATGGTTCCTCTTACTATATGATACCGGACACCGGGCAGGTCTTTGACACGTCCGCCCCGAATAAGAACAACCGAGTGTTCCTGGAGTTCATGTCCTTCACCGGGTATATAAGCGGTTACTTCCATGGTGTTACTCAGCCTTACTCTGGCTACCTTGCGGAGTGCCGAGTTAGGCTTCCTGGGAGTCTGTGTCTTAACCTGGACGCATACACCGCGTTTCTGCGGACACCCTTTACCTTCAACCATTCTGTTCTTCAAAGAATTGAAATTATAGTGGAGGGCGACGGTTTTAACCTTTTTACTCGCCCTCTGTCTTCCTTTGCGTACAAGCTGGTTAATAGTTGGCATAATATTCTTGTCTCCTACAATTAAAATGGATGAGCATTAGCCCACCCAAATGACAAATTGATGGTCATACTCAATCTGTC
>Ga0154674_1128_pt1 | contig 14467 bp, 9 predicted proteins | sample Rifle2008BG13ft_FD_116103 | JGI IMG/M metagenome (GOLD analysis project Ga0154674, IMG submission 116103) | Chloroflexi bacterium RBG_13_46_14
ATATTTTCACAATTTGTATCGTGTCTTCTTTTTCTTGTTATCATACGCCTGACTGGCAAAGAATACTTTTTTCATAAATAGCCAGTTTCCCTAATCAATATACTGGAATATAAACTACGAATTTTACCTGCTGACGATTACCTTCCCGTCATGTCTCCGGACAAATCGAATATCTCGATAACCGGCCGGTTCGGATTATTGCCGATAAACCAGTAAAGGTAGTCATCGATAAAGTAGTAACTGAGTATCCCGCTACTGTAACTGTACTCGAAAAAGTCGTGAAAATCAGGCAGTGCTCCCAGTTCCGATCGTTTCGGATTCGCCGGCTCGGAGATATCGATAACGATAAGATTGGTCGTCCTGTCAAAACCATCAGTTCTTTTGATGAGGGTGTATAACAGGTCTCCGGAAATGTAGATCGGTCCTTGTATCCACTGATTTTTCAATTCCAGCGAACCAACCAGCTTAGGAGTGGCAGGGTCCGAGATATCCAGCACCAGTATTTCGGAAGAACCGGCTTTGCCCGGCGAGTTTTCAGTATCCAGCCCGATGTAAGCGTAATCTCCAGAGAAGCCGATTTCGGCTACATGGCTGCTGAACGGGTACTCATTTATGATTTCAAGACTGGAAGGGTTTGATATGTCGATAGTATACAGTACATCTTTAACCTCTATATACAGATAACCGTTATGAAGACGTAAAGCCATTACAGTATACGAAGCTAACGGTAAAATAGCTGTCTTTTCCGAATGAGCAGGATCGGAAAGGTCAAGAGTAACAATGTCATGGTTATCGACATTAGCGAAAGCATATTTGCCTGAAATGACCATTTGATTTACTACCATCTCCGGCAGCCTTGCCAGTTCGACAGGTTGGGCCGGGTCCGAAACATCCAGTATCCAGAGATAATCGGCGGTAGAAAGGTAAATGGTCGTTCCGTACAGAGTGCAGCAGTCCCTGAAATACTGGATATCATCGGGGACGCGCGTAAAAGAGACCCTCTCCGGTTCAAGCTTGTTCGTGATATCCAGTATAAGCAGCCCTGCCGGTGCCGGAGGATTCGAGCCCTGGGTGTTTACCGGAGCAAAAAGGTATTCTTTACCATTAATCATGCCGGTCGTTCTTGCCCCGACATAGTGCGCTCCCGGTTCATCAATCCTGTATTCGCCGGAGGGCGTTAACTGCAGCGGAACCAGGTACTGCGGTAATTCACCAGACAGCGTGCCGAGGGCGTCCGGCGTTGACAAGTGGAAGGTCTCCTCCGTCTTTTGCTCTGCGGTCTGATTTAAGTAACTTATCTCGATAAAAGTTTTTCTTATAGTCTCATCGACATCTTCCGGCCTGACGGTAGTAGCGTCGTACATAAAAGTAATACTGTATTTCAAAGATTCTGACGGTTCGAGAGTATACGGGCTGTCGGTTGTCTGTCCACTGTGCCAGCTATAGCCTATCATCGCGTATGTTTTAGTAAAGGGGTCGGTAGCTACCCTTATATCTGCCCCGGTCAACGTTTCTTTGCCGACATTGGTGAGAATGATATTGAAATCGATTTTCCGGTGTGACGGATCGCTATTATCGATTTCAGACTGAATATCGGCGCCGATATTCGGGACTAACGGCGCCGGACTTGTCCAGCCCGGCAGCAGTTCGCCGTTCGAATCCAGCGGCGCTTTGATCTCGACTGGCTGATTGAAGTCGTAGAACATTATATCCATGGTAAACCCGTAATCATCCGACGAAAATTCCCGTTTCATTTCTCGCAGAAGATAATCGTCTTTCCCAATCCATAAATCGAATACAAGCTCGTCATTCTCAAGCGCCCGCTGTCGTGCTTCCTCCAGCATTCTCTCTTTTACCTCGTCAGGAACCGTGCGACCGGTATTTTCCTGGTTCTCCCAGCTTTTTTCCAGTGCCTTTACCTCGTCGTAAAAGCCTCTGTAATGCAGACATAAGGTACCGTTGATAGTCTCTTTTGGAAGTCGCTTAACATCCTTCAAAGTACCCATTACGTTTACTGCGTAATCCTCATCCAGCTTCAAGGCATATGCTCCGATGGTAACTCTCGAGCCTATACCAATGGACGTGTAATTCCTGTAGTACTGCTGATCGCCGATATATATGCTTTCCAGGTCGGAATCATTATCGGTCTGTAGCACATGATACCGGTCAGGAGCGGTATACTCCATGTAAAGGTAATTCACCGATGTTATTCCGTCCGCGTCTTCTTCCACTGTTTTAGCTGAAATCCGGTAGGATTGCAGGTTTTCAATCGCGGCTTGAGCTTTCGCCATTACGCTCTGGGTATTCGATATCGAGTTCCATGGCTGGAGTATCATAAGAAGTGCGAGCACCAGAATAAGAGGGACTGCTACGAACGCCGGTATCCTTAACTGTCGGAAGGCACCCGGTTTTCTCGTTTCTTTGATACCTGCCATTATCTTCTCTACAGCATCTACCGGTGGAGGTACCTCTTCAATTGATATCAGATGGTTCCGTATTTCTTTAAAGTAGTTAAGCTTCTTACGGCAGTCAGTGCAGCCCTGAATATGTTCTTCAACATATTTTCTCTGTTCGGGAGAGAGTTCATCATTAGCGTAAGCAGAAAGCATTTCATCATTATAATGTTTCATTTTCTACTCCCTCCTCGGAGTAATGTCTGCGGAACTCCAAGCTCCCCCGGGCTACTCTCTTACGTACCGCTTCTTTGGATATCCCGAGTGTTTCCGCTATTTCACGGTACTTAAAGCCCTCAACAAAATGGAGCACCAGACATACCCTGTTCTTATACGGCACTTTGAGCATGGCTTCCTCAATAGCTATTGACCGGTTCATTTCCTCCATCCGGTTACCACCAGGAATATCATCTGCGTCGTTAGAAGAGAAATGGATAAAAGCGACCAGCTTTTTACGACGGTAATACTGACGGGCGTTATTTTCAGCAATTTTGTACAGCCATACTCTAAGTGAAAGCTCTGAGTCTGTCTTTATCATATTTTCATATGCCCGGATAAAGGTATCCTGCACCAGGTCCCGGGTCAGTTCGTAGTCGCCGGTCAGGTGATAAAGGTAGCGGTGGATCGGTGCATGATAATGCTCAACAATATAACTAAAGGCTTCGGTGTTACCGTCTCTAACAAGAGCTACCGCTGTGGCTTCATCCAAAAGCAAGACTCCCTTTTTGTCCTTTTTACTAGTTTCAATGCGTCATAACTATAAAAGCGGACATTTTTTACTTTGTCATTATATAATGTTTCGTATTATCAGCATTCGTGTAAATGTTCTTCTCTTAAATAAGCTTTTTATCAACTGATTATCTGGAATTAATGAAGCATCGTCTCATCAGGTACTGTCTCCTTTTGATTATTCTGGAGTTATCCTAATATAATTGCTACATACTCAATGTTGTCTAAGGAGGAGATGATGGGAGAAAATGATAAGATGTACCGATTTTTAAATCCTGTCGGAATTCAGGAACCGGTAGAGCTTCATCCGCTGGCACCGCGGCTTAAGACGCTCGATGGTGCGAGGATTACGATGAGTGTCGGAGCCGGAGGAGAGCAGGGAATTCTTATTCCCCTGGTAAAGATGCTACCGGAAAAATATCCGCAGGTAAAATGGAATATCAGTTATGCTGCCGCCCATGCGACGAAAGCGGGGAGTCTCGCTCTTACCGAAGAGGAGGTGAAGACCACGGATGCGCTTATCCGCGGTGTGGTATGGTGACACGGTGCTATCTGGGAGCAGTTGCCCCATTTGTCATCAATCGAAAAAGCCGGAATTCCCAGTGTATTCATCATTTTCGAAGACCAGGATGAATGCTGGAGACAGGCATGCAGGCTGAACGGCGTTCCCGATATGAGGCGTGTCTGGGGTTCACGTCATGTCCCCGGACCTGAGGATGTCGAGTCATGGATCGACGACCTGCTGGACGAGCTGGTGCGACCTCTGACGGAAGAAGAGAAGAATCCACCAGAATGGGATATTAGTAACCCTCGATACATCTTCGAAGGCACATTACTGGAAGCCCAGGAATTCTTCAAACAGGCCGAACATATACCTCAACTGTACAATAATGCCCCCATCTGCAAATACACTGACGGTCTTCCGGTCGTAGCGCCCACTGAAGAACTGGTGGAAAGGATGCTCAAGGGTACCAGCCATAAACCCGATGAGATAATTACCTATCATGCCGACCATCGAGCCGGAGACCGTATCGAACAGATGGGAAGCTCGGGCAAAAAGGGAGAACCCGTCTATTTCATGCCGATGCGCCGTAAGGCTACCGTTGAGAAGATAGCGACTATCGGTGTGATGGCCGGATGTGAACCGGAGCACATGCCGCTTTTACTGGCTATAGCTGAAGCCGGAGGAGGTTGCGGCGACGGTCGGGGCGGTGACATGTTCGTGGTCAGCGGTCCGTATGCAAGAGAAATCGATATGAACTTCGATACCAACGTACTTGGTCCGGGGAATCAGGCTAACAGGGCTATAGGTCGCGCTGCCGAGCTTATGTGGCGTAACCTTGGAGGAAATATTCCCAATGTGACCAACTGCGGTGTCTGGGGCTCAGGTCTCTTTAATTGTATCCCTGAAAATGACGACGCTTTGCCGCCGGGCTGGGCCAGCCTGAGGGAAGAATACGATTTCGGGAAAGACGAGAGTTGTGTCTATAATCTTCGAATCCATCATTGCCGTACCCTGCAGAGAACGGAATTTATGCCCGGAGGATACCGGGAGTTCCAGAAGAGCGGCCACGGTGGTATCGGCAGGCGACTGGGCGTAAAGGGTATTCCCGGCCCACACAACTGGATGGAATACTTCGTTGACAGCCTCTGGAAAAACTGGGAAGGCGGAAAGACATTTTTCATGCTGCCTGAAATGGCCCGCGACCTCCAGCTCTATGGTTTCAAGACCAAGGACGAGGTTTATGAATGGCTGTACAAGAAGAGCTTCATGACTCTGAAAGAGTACCGCACTCACCAGAGACCCGATGTCACGACCAATGCATGGAAGGGTATCGAGCCTACTTCCGGGAAACCATGGAAAGAACTGGACGAGGATTATATGGTACCGGCGGTAGCGGACCCATTCGAGAACTGTATTATCGTTACCGGCGGTGGAGAAGAAGTGGGACTATGGACCGATGGCCGGAGCGCCAGGTCCAATCCCGCATACAGTATAGATGCCTGGCGTTAATCAAATAGTAGTGCATATCAAATTATCGGCCATGAGTACTCATGACCGATAGACTTATTGATCGAAGCAAGAAAGATGGAAAAGGTATCGATTTACAGAGGAGGAGGGGAATGATGGATGAAACTATGCAACACTCGCATGGTAACCGGACCGGCGAGTATGATACGGACCCGCCCGAACACGAGCACATGGATCATGAAATGAAACATGACAAGGGATCCATGCATGATATGAGTGCTAAGCACGATATGGGTTCACAAGATAAGGATAGTCATGCAGGACACGAAGGGATGGGCGACCACAGCGGACATGGCAATCATCACGCGACAATGGTAGCCGATTTTAAAAAACGCTTCTGGATATCACTCATTATCAGTATTCCGGTATTGCTCCTTTCTCCATTAATACAGCGATTTCTTGGTATTGAAGGAGCTATTACTTTTCCGGGTAATGAATATGTTTTATTCGGATTGTCTTCAGTTATCTTCTTCTATGGAGGGTATCCTTTCCTTAAAGGTTTTTTCGATGAAGTAAAATCTAAGTCACCCGGAATGATGACGCTTATAGCCCTGGCGATTACCGTGGCTTATGTATACAGCAGTGCTGTTGTATTTGGACTGAGTGGAAATGTATTTTTCTGGGAACTGGCTACCCTCATCGATATCATGTTGCTGGGGCACTGGCTGGAGATGCGATCCATTATGGCAGCTTCATCTGCGCTCGAAGAACTGGCGAGATTAATGCCTTCAGAAGCACATAAGATAATGCCGGATGGGCAAATTATGGAGTTACCTCTGAATGAATTGCAGGTCGGTGATACTGTTTTGGTGAAACCAGGGGAAAAGATCCCGGTAGATGGGAAAGTTATTGATGGGGAAACATCAGTGAACGAAGCAATGCTGACTGGTGAATCTCTGCCGGTACAAAAGCACCAGGATGATACAGTCATAGGTGGTTCAGTTAATGGAGAAGGTTCTCTTCAAGTTGAAGTACAGAAGACAGGACAGGATTCGTATCTTGCACAAATGACAGAACTGGTCCGACAGGCACAGGAAAGTAAGTCCAAAACGCAGAACCTTGCTGATCGTGCGGCGCTCTGGTTGACCATAATAGCAATAGGCGCAGGGGTGATAACCCTGGTGGTATGGCTTACCGCTGCCGGAAAGGATTTTGTTTTTGCGCTCTCAAGGATGGTGACGGTGATGGTTATCACATGCCCTCATGCTCTCGGCCTGGCTATACCTCTGGTGGTTTCCGTCTCAACTTCTATTTCTGCAAAAGCCGGCTTATTGATTCGAAACCGCGAAGGCTTTGAACAGGCCAGGAAGGTACAGGCGATTTTGTTCGATAAAACCGGGACTCTAACAAAAGGGGAGTTCGGGGTAACCGATACCATAATCCTGGATAATACTCTGGATGAAAAAGAGCTGATCAAGTATGCAGCCTCTGTCGAAACACACTCCGAACATCCAATAGCAAAAGGGATCGTGGCTTTTTCAGAAGATACCTGGCCTGTTGAAGAGTTCATGTCTATGCCCGGGAAAGGTGCTCAGGGCAGGGTAAATGGAAAAGACGTAAAGACGGTCAGTTCAGGATATCTTCAGGAGAGCAACATGGAAGCGGAGGACGATAGACTCGATAAGGTTTCTTCACAAGGGAAAACAGTTATATTTGTGATCATCGATGGAAAACTTACCGGCGCCATCGCTTTAGCTGATATCATCCGGGAAGAGTCTAAAGAAACGATAGCCCGGCTGAAGGAAATGGGCATCCGGTGCATGATGATAACCGGGGATAACGAACCTGTTGCCAGATGGGTATCGGAGGAAACGGGACTGGATGAATATTTTGCCGGGATACTACCGGAAAAAAAGGCTGAAAAGATTAAAGAAGTCCAGGCTCGTGGACTGGTTGTGGCGATGACCGGTGACGGAGTAAATGACGCGCCTGCCCTGGCCCAGGCTGATGTCGGTATTGCGATAGGAGCCGGTACCGATGTTGCAGTCGCAACTGCAGACATTGTTCTGGTAAGGAGCAATCCTCTGGATGTTATTTCTATTATTAATTTGTCGCGGGCTACTTATAAAAAGATGATACAGAATTTAGCATGGGCTACGGGGTATAATGTGATAGCAATTCCGCTGGCCGCAGGAGCTGCTTACGGAGTGGGATTCATAATGGACCCGGCAGTTGGAGCAGCTTTGATGGCTTTAAGCACAATTATTGTTGCCATCAATGCCAGGTTCCTGAAAATTGAGAAAGGCAGGTAATGGCTATGACTGGGAAAATGGTTAAGAACCGATACCGGAATATTTGGATTATTATGGCTGTGCTGATAATAAGTGTCGGGTTGGTATCGGCCTGCAGTAGATCTTATGCGTCTAATGGAGAGAGGATATACTTCACCGCTAGTAGTGATTCAGGAAATTACATTTCCTACACCGGCAGTATCAGGATGATGCATTCGATTACCTGCGCAAACTGTCATGGGGCTGATGGAAAGGGTGGTAGAGTGAACATGATGATGTGGAGTTTCGATGCTCCCGATATCACATGGGACCATCTTACCTCCGAAGAACATCAGGAAGAAGGAAATAGTGAAGAAGAACATGAAGAACATCCGCCCTATACTGAGGAAACGGTGAAACAGGCTATAACGGAAGGGATAAATCCGGCAGGAGAACCGCTGGATGAGGAAATGCCACGCTGGAAAATGAGTCAACAGGATCTCGACGACCTGATCGAGTTTCTAAGAACTTTGAAATAGCGAAAACCTGTTCCTATTATTTTGGTGTTAGTCCTATTAACTCATCTGAGTAAAATCTCCTGAATTTCAGGTAGACGCGTTAAAGACTCATCCCCAAGAAGTTACCTGCGAATGAGGTATCGCTTCCATTAATCAATCCTGTAAAATACATGAAAAATAATAGATATTGAAGGAGAAGAAAATGGGTGAAGCTACTATATACGAAAAGAAAGACCACATTGCGGTATTGACTATGAACCGGCCGGAAGCCAGGAATGCGATGAATGCCGCTATGAGAAGAGAGATGGGGGAAGCATTAGCGGATTTTAAAGACGATAATGACAGCTGGGTTCTCATTCTAACCGGAGCCGGAGATAAGGCGTTTTCTGCAGGGATGGATTTAAAAGAGATGGCAGCAAACCTGGCAGGAAGCCGTAGAGGTGCAGGAGACGAATCGAAAATACCCAGCCTGATGGCGGGAAATATCGATATCTGGAAACCTATCATAGCCGCTATCAATGGAGTAGCGGTTGGCGGCGGACTTGAAACTGCACTTGCCTGTGATATCAGGATTGCTGCCGCAGGCGTACAGATGGGTCTTTCGGAACCGAAGCGTGGAATTATACCCGGAGGCGGAGGAATGGCAAGGCTGCCAAGGCTGATAAACCTGGGAGCGGCACTTGAATTAATGATGACGGGAGATTTGATCACTGCCGAGGAAGCATATCGGATTGGTCTGGTCAATCACGTCGTCCCCGGTGCTGAGTTGATGGATGCTGCCTTTAACCTCGCTAAAAAAATGACGGAAGTAGCCCCGCTGGCAGTGCAGGCTATTAAAGAGACGGTAAGGAAGAACCTGGATATGCCACTGAAAGAGGCATTACCGGCACGGTTCGGTCCGAATGTCATGGCGTCCGAAGATGCCAGAGAGGGAACAGCTGCCTTTGCTGAGAAGAGACCGCCTGTCTGGAAGGGCCGATAGTTCTACTAGTTATTAACGGATTGACTCAAGGGGAATTTGATCTTTTACTAAAACTAATTCATACTGAACCGATAAAGAAATAAAGAAACTTATCTAAATTTAATTATACAAACTTTTGTAAAAATAAGTTTGGGCTACAAAGTTAAAACTTGTTAATATGGGCGATAAGTACGCTTGAGACAATAATTTTTACGAGACTTGGAGGCTTAATACAAGAATAATTTGTTCATATTGAACGTAATGATATATTGCATTCGGCATTTCAGAGATCCTAGATGGGTTGATCAATTATTTCAATTAATCTAATGCTCTAACATATTTGGTGATATTAGTAAATGGTTCATTGGGATTCATCATTAATCGAAAAGATATACTCAGAAAAAATCCGAGAAAAATCTGAAGATAGAGATAATCTACTAGTCCTCACTAGTAAACAACTATACGGTGATAAGGTTCACTATGCTCTCGAACTAATTCAAAATGCAGAAGATGAAGGTTCAAGTACCATTCACTTTGTTTTTAATGATGACCATGCCGTTGTGAGTAATGATGGCAGGCCTTTCGGAGAAGATGATGTTCAAGGTATTTGTTCAGTCAGACCTGGAAGAAAAAGAAACAAAATTGGTTTCTTTGGTATAGGATTTAAGTCTGTTTTCAATATTACAAAAAAACCCCAGATAATATCGAGTAAATATAATTTTTCTATTTCAGATTACATCTATCCTACTACGGAGGATAAAATCCCAGAATCTGTAAAACAATACTACCGTGAAGATGAAGGAGCAATTTTCGTTTTACCCTTCTCTGAAGATTCTCCTAGCTTAAAAGAATTGATCGAGGATTTTATCCTTGTTGATAGTAAAATCCTGCTCTTTCTAGAAAACCTGGAAAAGTTAGAATTTCACGACAATGTGAACAGTGATCACTGGATTATTGAACGTAAAAACGGGGAAAATTCAGAAATAATATTAACCGATGGTCGGCAAAAAGAAGAAGAAAATGAAACAAGATGGCGAGTATTTCATAAAGATATTCGGGTGACCGATGAAGTAAAAATTCCTGAAGGGAAAGAGGGTATAACCAATACCCGGATAACAATTGCGTTCCCTATTAACGAGGAAACCAGAGAATTTGTTCAGCAAAAAGGTGTACTTTATTGTTACCTTCCTACAAAAAAAAGAACTGACTTGAATTTCCTTTTACAGGCCGATTTTTTGCCAACAATCGGTAGAGAGAATGTTACGGATCATACATGGAACGAATGGCTGATAAAGGAAATGGGGAAATGGGCAGGAGACCTTTTCGAATCAATCATTGATGATGAACAACTTGGGAACTATATATACAATTTCATTCCTCTTAAAGTTGAAATCCAAGATAATTTGATAGAACTTTTCTATACAGAACTCACGCATAACCTAAAAACGAAGAAAATATCTAAGACTACACATGGTTGGACAATACCTGAGAAATGTGCGATTCAAAGTGATGATGCCTTAAGAGATATAATCAGTGAAGCGGATATTAAAGCTGTTTTGCTTGAACAACATTATTACATAGATACAACAATTTCTCTTCAAGACACTTATACAAGAGCTGAGAAAATATTATTTGAACTCGGAGCACGGGAAATTGATTTGAGATGCTTAATTGATTTGTTAAAGCTTGAAGCTAGGATAAAAAATAAATCCTTGCATTGGTATTTAGATTTATATAGTTATTTAAGCATACAATTCTCTACTTCGTTAAAAATTCAACCAGGTACCTACTCTCCCTATTGGAATGATGAAAAAAGAGCTTTGTTTGATGAACTTAGAGAGTCAAACTTTATATTAACTAATACTAAAAAACTAATTCCTCTTGTTGATACGGAGAAGCCAGATAGATTAATTTGCTATCCTCAAAATATTGATTTATCGGAAATCAATCAATTATTTACTGAAGGTGAGATAGATTTTCTCCATCCATATTTCCAGCAATCTAGTATTATTCATCGTCAGGAAAGTGACACATACGTAGAAGAGGAAAGAAGTCGTGTTAAAGATTGGTTTGATAACATAGGAGTACGAAAACATTTTAAGCAGGCACATGTAATCCGTGATGTAATATTGCCAAAGTATGCTACAGAAAAATTTCGTAATTATAGTGATCAAAAATTATATCAGTTGGTTAATTATATTCGCATCTATTGGTCTACTGTCGAAGCTGAAATTAGAAGTAAAAATTTTTCGTCAGGATTTATAGATGAAATAAAAGACACAATAAAATTAAAGGCATATCATTACGATCGAAAGAAAAAAATAAGTGAATATTGCCAACCAAGTGAACTCTATTTTTCTACTAGATATGGGAAAAATGAGATCATGGAACATTTGTTTAATGGGATAAAAGGGAAGCGTTTTTTGTCCCCGTATTATCTAAATAGGCAACAACACCAGGCAAGAAAAAAGACGCGCGGTAGGCAGAGAGCTGAGTATTCTTGGAAAAAGTTCGCAGAAATTCTTGGAATGTGGTCTTCTCCTCGAGTACTTAGAGAAAATTATCGTCGACAAATGAATCGCCCAGAATATCAATGGGTTAAGCGTGAATACTCTACACGAGGCCATTTCATTCAGGGAGATTCATACAGTGATGATATCACCGATTTAATCGAGTATTGTTCTAACATCATCAGACCTAAAGCTAATAAAAAAAAGTTGAGTATGCTTTGGGATTCTCTGGCGAAAAATTGGAAATTATATAAAGATAATTTATTCTGTGAGTCTGAGTATCATTGGTTTTATAGCACTCAGAGAAACAAGAAACTAGGATCATCAACTTTCTTGGAATATTTAAGAGATTCTGAATGGGTTTTGGGAACAGATAATTTATTTCACAAACCATCTGCTTTATTTATTGAAAGTACCCGAAATACTCATCTTCTTGGAGAAGGAACAGTATATTTAGAATTGAAAGCAAATGATACCTTCTTGCGTGATATTGGTGTGAATTTTGAACCTTCTTTTGACCTTGTGTTAGATAATTTGACTCAATACCGTAGCCACCACGTTTCAACAAAAACTAGTCAGGTAAAGAAATTAACGACTATTTATCATTATTGCGATGAAAAATTAACTGCTATGGCAGATTCTGATGGATATTATAAAAAGCGAATTAGTACGATCAATAAGTTTAATGAAGATGAACTAATCTATTTACCTAGAGAAGATAAAAATTGGTGGGATCCGAAAAAAGTTTATTTCCGAGACTTTTCTAATCAATTTAATACATTAAGAGGGTATATTGAACATAACGGTGATAAATTCTATCCCGACGATCTCACTAACTTTTTCAAGATGGTAGGAATTAAAGAAACTCCATCAATAGTTGATTGTATTGATATTCTAAACGATCTGAAATCAACGAACGATATTGGATTTTATAAAAACAATGCCCCCAAGTTATATCAGTACATCAATGAAATCATTGAAGAAAATGATCAAAATGATCAAAATGTTGTTGATCAACCTGTTTATTTAAGCCATAATAACAGCTTCCCTGCATTAACGGATTTAGTTTATATGGACAACCCCGATTTTAGTCAGTATTTCATTGATAAAATCGAAACGTTATGGATTCCTTATTCCTGGCATAATCTTAAGAGAATGCTAACCATTGGTTGTTTTCATCCTATAAGCGAGTATATCCAAATAAAAAAGCATTTAGGCAAGCTTGGCGAAATAGATGGAGGAAATATAGAGAAGATCAAACGGATGTTGCGATATGCGCTTCAATATCTAAAAAACAAAGAAGTAGTTATTTATCGAGAATTAATTGAGCAGAATATTCGACAAGATATTGATAGCCTGGAAATTTATGTAACTTCTAAATTAATGCTAGATTATTCATTTACTCGTGAAAAAACTGAACCAATTGTGTGCAAAGGAATAAACAAGTCCACATATTTGAGTAAAGAAGAAAAAAGATTGTATGTGTTGAATACCGAGGATTCATTATCTTATAGCGTATCGAAAGAGCTCTCTAAGTTTTTTGGAGCTGCAGCAGATGACGTTTTTCTATTCTTAGATTCAATTATGAAAGTTAGCGATCAAGATGAATTAATTGAAAGGTTAAACCAATATAACATAAAACAAGATGATATTTTAGAAGAGGAAAGTAATGGGCAGATAGAGATTATCACTGCTGAAGAAGAAAACGATCAGACTAATGATATCTCAATGGAGGAAAACTCAACCACTGAACCCAAACCAGAACCAAAGGCGAAACCAAGACCTCCCCAAAAACCTCCAGAAAAACGGGATTCTGGACTCATTGATCCAGAAGATTTCTTTTTCGGTGAAATTGAAGACTATGTACCGTACACAAGTAGTGACGGAAATGGAGATACACCTAATAAACCAATTAAACTGCGAAAAGGAAAAAGAGTGTCGCCGAGAGAAAAAATTTCACACAGAGAAAGACCTTTTCGAGGTGATGCTGAAGATATTGCAATAGGATTAGTAATCGATTTCGAAGAGACAGAAAATAGGACTGCTGAAGATAGACATCGTCAACCAGGAATCGGTTATGATATATATTCCTTTACAGATATTGGAGGAGAAAGGTACATAGAAGTTAAACATTTTAGAAATGAATCAGGTGTTTGGGAATTAACACCTCATGAGTGGAAAAAGGCGGAAGAACAAAAAGAAAATTATTATGTTTACATTGTGAGTGGTCTTAGAAAAGGAAGTACACCGATTATTCGAATTATTCAGAACCCGACCAGGTATTTGTCACCTGATCCTCCAGCTCAAAAGAGGTTTAGTAGTTGGCAGAACGGTGTGAGTCAATTAGTTAAGTGTAAAAGCATAGGTAATAAAGAATGAATTCATATATTTGTATCGAAATATAGATATAGTTATGAATAATATATATTTTGAAATAATTACTTTCGCAATTTTAATATTGTTATGATTATAACAAAACACAGCATTGTTTCCAGTGAAGTTCGAATATCTTTCTGTTTTTTTATATTCCTCATGTATTAAAGATTAATCGATGAACAGTCGACCAGTAATATGCCGAAATTCGTGAAGTGGGTGCCAACGCCACCACAGATTATCGATACATTTTTCGAGCTTGCGCCGGTCACCGTTGACGACGTGGTCTATGACCTTGGATCCGGCGACGGCAGACTGCTTTTTACTGCCCTTGAGAAAGGCGCCGGGAGATGTGTCGGGATAGATATAGATCCGGACTGCGTGAATACCGCGAGAGCAACGGCGAAAAATCGGGGTCTGGATGGGAAAGTGACTTTCATCGAAGGCGACGTTCTGGAACAGAACCTCTCCGAAGCTTCGGTGATTTTTGTATACCTCATTCAAAGCGGCATTGCCTTTTTAAGGCCGAAATTCGAGACGGAACTTCGACCCGGAACAAGAATCGTTATCGAGACCTATTCCGTCCAGGGCTGGAAGCCGGTTACAATGAAAGAGGCAGGAAAAAGGTTTTTCTATCTCTACGTCACGCCCCCGGAAAGAACTCCGGACTACGATCCCGAA
>Ga0154674_1182_pt3 | contig 14237 bp, 13 predicted proteins | sample Rifle2008BG13ft_FD_116103 | JGI IMG/M metagenome (GOLD analysis project Ga0154674, IMG submission 116103) | Chloroflexi bacterium RBG_13_46_14
CGTTCATTGGACGGAAGAAAGTATGATCTGTACGGAATGTCATGACGATACTCTGCACGGTACAGAAGGACTCGCCACTACCAGGTACGATAATCCTAATGCTATCAAATGTGAAGACTGTCATGAGGAAATTTGGACGGATACTGCTGATAATCCTCAGCACGCACAGCACCTGAGTGATATCCAGTGCCAGGTATGCCACTCCGTGTCCTATAAAAACTGTTATGAATGCCACGTATCGGTAGACGAGGCAGGATTACCCTGCCGCACCAGTGAACCGTCAGTGATGGACTTTGAAATCGGTTATAATCCGATCAGGTCGTCTGAAAGACCTTACAAATACGTCGTTCTTCGCCACGTGCCCACCTGTACCGGCACCTGCGATTATTATGGCAGCAATCTGATGTCGTTCTTCAATGCTTTACCGACCTGGAAATACGCGACGCCGCATAATATCCAGCTGAACACACCGCAAAATGAAAGCTGTGAAGCCTGCCATTACAACACTGAAATCTTCCTTTCGGAAGATGATGTCAGAGTTGACGAACTGGAAGCCAATAAGGATGTGATCATCAAGGACACTTCATTTCCTTAGGTGTCTTCTACGAACTACAATCAAAAAAAAGGAGTAGAGATGAGACTTAGCAGAAGAGAGCTGTTAAAAGCGACCGGAGCTACAGCAGGTCTTGCTTTGTTTCTACCATCGAAACTGACTACTCCAGTTATAGATAATTCTCCTGAAAATCTTTCTGACATTGCTATGCTTATCGATGTGTCCAGATGTATCGGTTGCTGGTGGTGTTACGCTGCCTGTAAGAACTACAACAACCTGCCTGAGGCAATACAGCCCGAGAAAGAAGATCCTCCTGAGTTAGCAGAAAACACCTGGTCAACTTTATTTACATTTCAGGATGAAAACGGTAAATGGGGTTCAAGAAAGCATGCCTGCATGCACTGTAAGGAAGCCTCCTGCGAGCTGGTATGCCCTACAGGCGCTATTTCGCATCAAGGAGCTGCGGTAGTAATCGACCAGGAATGGTGTATCGGCTGCGGATATTGTATACAGGCCTGTCCTTTTGGCATTCCGCATAAAGACGAACATACCGGCACAGCCCGGAAATGTACTTTCTGCACCGAGAGAATAAATAACGGTGAAATACCGGCCTGCGCGGATGCCTGCCCGACCGGCGCGATTCAGTTCGGCACACGTGATTCATTGCTTGAAGAAGCGAAAGAAAGAGTACATGCATTGAAAGATTCCGGATATTCAAACGCGAATCTGTACGGGGAAACTGAATCCGGGGGGCTGCATGTCATGTATGTCCTTACGGACGATCCCTCGGAGCAGGGACTGCCCGAGGAACCTGGAGTTGCCACTAACAACACGTGGGTTAAATGGGTGAGTGGTGTAATTGCCAGTGTCATAGTAGCGACTGTGCCGTTCTGGTTTATTTTTAAGAGAAAAAGCAGATTGAAAGCTGCGTCGGGTAAATAAGATCAGAATCGATCTCACCAACAACTCAACAATCAGAGTTCTATTTTATCTACTTGCCGTCACCGATCTTAACCCGACCCCAAATAGCGACAACTCTTGCCAGGGCATTTAAAGGCTCTTGATCCGGTTTTTCTCCTATTGTTTTATTAAAACAGAGGGTCATAAAGTTACTCAGCACCAGTGCTCCCGCGCTGTCTATAGCCGAACGGACAGCTGCCAGTTGCGTAATGATGCTTTCGCAGTCTCTTTCTTCAGCTACCATTTTCTGCAGACCGCGTACCTGACCTTCCACTCTCTTCAAACGCTTGATTATTACTTCCCTTGATATTGTATTGTTTTCTTTGTTAGTCATAAGCTCTCCTGCCACTTAGTTTTTAGCTTTGACATTATTATACAATGAGTATAGTTAAAAGACTACCATTTGAATCGTATTTGTAAGGTTTCTTATTTTTTATGATAAGCGGTTGACAGCCTTCTGCTTCAGTGTTAAACTATACCCCAGTAGGGTATTCACTCCGGTCTATTTATCCTACGCTCCATACTAAAATACCTTGTCTGTATCAGGGCAAGGTGTTTTAGTTTCCAGATAAAAGACAGCACTGTTTTACTATCGGTTTTCGTTTTGAAAAATAGTAATATCGGAATATCAGCAAGCCTGCGTGATTAAAAATCACTCTACATATAAAGGGATGGTCTTTATTAGATATTGAAACAAACTTTTTACAATTCCAGACAGAAATAATCTGTTTACTTGTTTTTTCTTAAAGGTTAGACTTATAATCACACTGGTAATCTTGCGAAAGCGGCAAATAAACAAGTATAGAAGGAGGATGCATGGCAGAAAAAACTTATAAGTGTCTGAGTCCGGTCGGGAACCAGGAACCGATAGACCTGAAGCCACTGGCGCCACGTCTCGATACTCTCGACGGCAAAACGGTCGTCGTTTGTATCAATGCGGGAGGCGATCAGGATATCACGATACCGTTACTTAAGGCATTACCGGAAAGGTATCCAAATGTAAACTGGGATATCAAGCGGAAATTCGGCTTCAGCGCCGAACTGACAGAAGAGGAGAAAAAGACAGCCGATGCGATGATAGCCGGTGTGATCTGGTGACATGGCGCCATTTGGGGACAGTTGTTCCAGGTAGCGGAAGTCGAACAGGCAGGGATACCAACAGTGTCATTGCTTTACAAAGACCAGGACGAATGCTTCGTGCAGGCAGCCACGATGAGCGGTTCTCCCTGTCTTCGAAGGATTCATGTTTCTAGAACTCTGCCGGGGCCGGAAGATGTTGATGGATTTCTTCCAGACCTGCTTGATGAGCTCGTCAGACCTTTGACAGAGGAAGAAAGTTCCGGCGGCGTGCTTAAAGCATTGGGTGATGAAAGGATACTTTTCGAAGGAACTCTAGAAGAAGCGGAAAAGGTCTACAACGAAGTAGAGAAGATTACGTATCTTCGGTACAATCCGCCCATCGCCAAGTACACCGACGGTTTGCCGGTTTTGATACCAACCGAAGAAAGAGTAAAGAAGATGCTGGCTCATACCAGCCACGCCCCGGATGAACTGATCATTCACCAGAAGGACCATGGCAGGATGGTACTCGGTATGGGTGAGGGCGCGAAGAAGGGAAATCCAGTGCTGTTCCAGCCCGTAAAACGCACAGCAACGGTCGAACAGGTAGCAGTAAATGCCGTGATGGCCGGATGTAAGCCTGAGTATTTCCCTGTAGTACTCACAATTGCAGAAGCGGGTGGCGGCGGAGGTTTCGACGGACGCGGCAGCCAGGGATACGTCGTCAGCGGCCCGATAGCCAGGGAGATCGGAATGAACTTCGACGTGGGTATATTCGGTCCCGGCAACCCCGCGAACAGGAGTATCGGTCGCGCTGCAGAACTGATGTGGCGTAATTTTGGCGGTAATATACCTAACGTGACCAACTGCGGCGTTATGGGAGCACCTTTGTTCAACTGTATCCCTGAGGATATAGATTCGCTGCCACCGGGATGGAAAGGGCTTAACGAAGAGTACGATTACATGAAAGACGAGAGTATTATCTATATAATTAACCTGGGACGCGGCGGTACCACGAATATTCACCGGACCGAATTTTCTCCTGGCGGTTACCGTGCTCTCCAGAAGAGTGGACATGGCGGTATTGCGAGGAGACTTGGCGTTAAGGGCATTCCAGGACCTCACAATTTCTTCGAGTATATGCTCACTGAACTATGGGCTGGTAGAGAAGGCGGAATTACCTTCCTGATGCTTCCGCAGATGGCAAGGCATATGTATGACCTTGGATTCAAATCGAAGGACGAAATCTACGAGTGGTTACAGAAGAAAAGTTACGTGACGATGAAAGAATACCGGACTCACTCCTGGCCGGACGTTCAGACGAATGCCTGGCTTGGTATCGAACCGACTTCGGGTAAACCGTACAAGGAACTGCCGGATGACTATATGGTTCCGATGATAGCAGATCCATATGACAGCTGTATTATAGTAACCGGCGGTGGAGAAGAGTACCCGCAGTGGCTTGGCGCACGCAGGGGTGCTGGAAATCTTGCTTACTGTATCGATTACTGGAGATAAATTCTACCATTCGGAAAAACATAAAAAGATCGGAGGTTTATCCTCCGGTCTTTTTATTTCAGGAGTTATGGATATCAGTACGGCAGACTAAAAAGAACGCGGGTGCCTTTCCCTGGAGATGAGTCGAAACTCAGAGTCGCCCCGAGGAGTCTGGCACGTTCCTGCATACCGATCAGTCCAAGTTTCCCTGTTTGAGCCAGATCATCTATCATATCGGATAATTCAAAACCTATTCCGTTGTCACTTATACTGACGTCAACCTGTTTTGCAGAGAACCGGATATCGATATGAGATTCTGTTGCCCTGGAATGCTTCCAGACATTATTCAGGGCTTCCTGGATAACTCTGTAAAGCAGCATTTCAACTTCTGAAGGAAGCCGCCTTTCTTCACCGACTACCTCCAGGCTTATCACTATTCCATTGTATTCCTGAGCCCTTTTCACCAGCGATCTCAACGCGGCCATCAATCCAAGGTCATCGATGAGAGAAGGCCGCAGATCCTGGGCATAACGGTGAACCGACTGGACACCCCGGTTTACCTGTTCCTGTATATCTTTCAGGAAGGATATCTGTTCCGGGGAGTAATTATCTTCGTTCCTGATGAAGTTATCGAGCTGTCGAGACAGAGAAAGCAGGAGTTGAGCCGTATCATCATGGAGCTCACGGGCAATACGTTTCCTTTCTTCTTCCTGCGCCCGGGTTATCTGCTGTAAATAATACCGAAGATTTTCTTCCATTCTCTTTTCATTGGTAACGTCCCTGGCGGTGTTTTGAAAAGCTTTAACATCGTTTTCAACATTCACAAGATTGGTGGTTATTATGGTAATAAGCTTGGTACCATCCTTCCTGACAAGGTTCATTTCGTATGGTGCATCGATTCTACCACCACTTAGCAGCTTCTTCTTTACCTTTCTTGCTAATTTGATATCGCTGTCATTACCGATAAATTGTTTAACGTTCATTCCGACCAGTTCATCAAGCGGATAACCGCACAAGACTGATAAAGCTTCATTCGCTGTAAGGATTGTTCCATCCATGTCATGAACCCATATGGCATCATAGGCACTCTCAAAGAGAGCCCTGTAGCTTTGCTCGGATTCCATAAGAGCATCTTCAACTACCCGGCGTTCAGTGATATCTTCAAGAGTTTCTATAGCTCCGATAATGCTACCGGAATCATCTTTGATCGGACTTGCTGTAAAATGCAGCCAACGACCGTTCTTTCCCATATCATGGAAGAAGCTTTCCGCTTCGTAGGCTCCTTCTATAAGTCGAGACTGCTCGTAACTATCAGGATAGTACGGTTCTATTTTTTTTGCTGACGCTTCATCAACGATTAGATCCGCCATGGTAGGTCGTTTTTCTTTGTAAAACGCCCTCCACTGTTCACTTGTACCGATTATGTCTTCGCGTTTAATCCCTGAAAGCAGCTCAATAGCCGTATTCCAGTAGATGACTTTATGTTCCTGGTTAATCACGAACGACGGAATCGATAATCCGTCGATAATTCGTGCAAGCATGCGGGAATCAGTTATTGTCTGGGCCATGAACCACCTGTCGTTTACTAGAGTAATTCCTCCAGGGTGAACCACCCTTTTTGAAGACCGTACAGTACAGCTTCCGTTCTGGAGCCAACACCCAGTTTATTGAATATTGCTCTCATATGACCTTCAATAGTGCGATTACTGAGATGGAGTTTGTGGGCGATATCCTTGTTCGTCATACCGGTTGCGGCCAGCTTGATAATAGCGGTTTCACGGCTGCTGAGTTGCTTGGATGGTTTCTCTGTTGTCTGTATTTCCCCCGGAGTAGTAAAATAATTTATGACTTTCCTGGCAATAGTGGGATCAAGAACCGGTTCACCTTTACAAACTGCCCTGATAGCACTTATCAGTTCATCTCCACTGACGTTTTTTAGCAAATAGCCGGCAGCTCCGGCTTTGAGCAGAGCAAATACGTATTCGTCATCGTTATAGGCACTGAGTATAAGGATAGCTATTCCGGGATTGTTTGCTTTTATCTGCTTTGTAGCTTCTATGCCGTTCAGTTTCGGCATATTTATATCCATTATAATAAGATCTGGTTTTAACTCATTGGCTAATCGAACAGCATCCTGCCCGTTGCCTGTCTCACCAACAACGGTCAAACCATCTTCTTCTTCGAGTAATTTACGTATACCCTCACGTGTTATGACGTGGTCTTCAGCCAGAAGTATACTGATTTCACTCATACAATCTCCAAGTATCAGCATACCAGAGAAGGAAAACTCATTCAAGGAACAAGTATTAAGGAAACAGAATTACAAGAAGTAAATACACTTGAGTATATTTACCTGAATTGATGCTTCATACTAAAATTAACTTATGGAATAATACCTGTTATAAAGTGGAAATTACCGGAAATAAAAACAGTATGATTACGGGTGGAGGAGGTGTGAAATTAGATTATTATAAAAATAGGGTAATATGCATTAAGTATGGAATGAAGTGATTAATTGGTTACAAATATTAATTAGAGGAGATTTGTTTGGATGTCGCAAGATAATAAGATTACCTCAATGATGTCAGAAGAAAGGGTTTTCAATCCTCCTAAAGAGTTGAGTGATCAAGCTTATATTAAAAGCGTTGACGAATATAGGAAAATTTATAAAAAATCAGTAGAAGACCCCGAGAAATTCTGGGGAGAACTGGCGGAACAGATCGACTGGTTTAAAAAATGGGATAAAGTAATGATAGAAGACTTTGCTAATGCAAAGCACCAGTGGTTTGTCGGCGGTAAACTGAATGTCAGTTATAACTGCCTTGACAGGCATGTTAAGACCTGGCGGAAGAATAAGGCTGCTCTCATATGGGAAGGTGACGGTGGGGACACAAAAACACTTACATACCAGGAACTGTATCATGAAGTAGTCAAATTCGCCAATGTACTGAAGAAGCACGGTATTAAAAAAGGCGACAGGGTATCGATCTACCTCCCGATGATACTTGAACTTCCGATCGCCATGCTCGCCTGTGCTCGTATCGGTGCTATCCACAGTATAGTATTCGGCGGCTTCAGCGCCGACGCTCTGGGAAACAGGATACAGGATTGTGAGTCAAGTTTACTAATATGTGTTGATGGATATTATCGGGCCGGGCGTGTTATCAGGAGTAAAGATAATGCTGATGCCGCTATAGCACAGAGTCCTACCATAAAAACCGTCATTGTCGTGAACCGCGTCGGTATGGAAATTGAATTAAAAGAAGGACTTGAGTACTGGTGGCATGAAGAGATGGCAGCCGAGGATATCAAAGCGGTTTGCGAGCCGGAACATATGGACTCCGAAGATCCTCTGTTTATCCTCTATACCAGCGGCAGTACAGGAAAGCCCAAGGGAGTACTCCATACCCAGGCTGGATATCTGCTGTATACTATGCAGACGTTCAAGTGGATATTCGATTATAAGGAAGAGGATACATACTGGTGCACGGCTGATATCGGATGGATAACCGGTCACAGCTATATAGTCTATGGCCCCCTGGCTCAGGGCGCTACCAGTCTCATGTTCGAAGGCGTACCAAACTACCCCAAACCGGACAGGTTCTGGGAGATCGTGGAGAAGTACCAGGTTAATATATTCTATACAGCTCCAACCGCTCTTCGTTCAATGATGAGGGAAGGTGACGACTGGCCGAACAAGCATGATATGAGTTCACTAAAAATCCTCGGTTCGGTTGGTGAACCGATCAACCCCGAAGCCTGGATGTGGTACTACGAAGTCATTGGCAAGAGTCGCTGCCCGATCGTCGATACCTGGTGGCAGACAGAGACTGGCGGAATACTAATTACACCCCTTCCCGGTGCGACTCCGATAAAGCCAGGTTCAGCAACTGTACCTTTCCCAGGCATCGATCCGGCAATTCTCAGGGAAGACGGGACCGAAGCCGATGTAAATGAAGGCGGATACCTCGTTATCAAGAAACCATGGCCTGGACTGATGAGAACCGTATACGGAGATCCCGGAAGATTCAAGAATACCTATTTCGTCCAGTATCCTGGCGTCTATACGACAGGCGACGGTGCCAGGATAGACGAAGACGGATACTACTGGCTGATGGGACGTATCGATGACGTAATTAAAGTATCCGGACATCGTCTGGGAACCGCTGAACTGGAAAGTGCCTTTGTATCTCATGACCTTGTAGCAGAAGCCGCCGTTGTCGGTATGCCTCATGCCATTAAGGGACAGGGAATCTACGCCTTCGTAACCCTTAATGTCGGTGTTGAAGGAACCGATGACCTGAAGAAGGAACTGGTGCAGCATGTACGCAAGGAGATCGGACCCATCGCGTCACCGGATAAGATTCAGTTCGCTGACGGACTACCGAAAACCAGGAGCGGTAAGATCATGAGACGTATTCTGACAAAGATTGCCGCCGGTGATACCGGCAACCTGGGTGATACGAGTACTCTTGCCGATCCGTCCGTAGTGGATACTCTGGTTAAGGGAGCCCAGTAATAATTGATATGACCCGGTAACACCCGTTCTCCGGAGAGAGCTAACTAAGGTGGAGTTAGCTCTCTCCTGTTAATAATGGATTTTTACCCTGAAAATTTTTGTGAAGGAGGGAATTCTGTTTATGGCCCATGGACCGGCAACGGAATGGAAAGAAGACAGGTCAGTAAGTTATAAAGCAAAGCTCGGTTTGGTCATGATCGCTGTCTTCGCAATCGTTTACGCAATATTCATTCTAATCTGCGTAATCAGCCCCAAGACAATAGCCAATAGCGTTGGAAGCCTGAATGTCGCGGTGGAATTTGGCTTCGGGATCATCATACTCGCGATAATCCAGGCCCTTATTTACAACTTTTTCTGCTCACGGAAAGAACATGAGTATGAAAAAGCCGACTCCGGAAAGGGGGACGATAGTTAATGAATTATGCTGCCGAACCCCTGGCAATCGCTATCTTCATCATATTCGTGATTGCCGTACTGTTCCTCTCATGATTTTTTGCCCGTAAGGCAAAATCTGCCAGCGGGTATTTTGCCGCCGGTGGCAATATTCACTGGAGTGTTAACGGTATCGCCTTTGCCGGAGATTACCTGTCTGCGGCATCTTTCCTTGGAATCGCGGGTCTCGTGGCTATATACGGCTTCGACGGATTCCTTTATTCAATCGGTTACCTGGCAGGATGGATGGTGGCTCTGTTTGTTGTAGCGGAACCTCTAAAGAAACTGGGTAAATATACATTCGCTGATGCAATCGACGCAAAATTCTCCTCAAGAGGAGTTATTTTTACGGCTGCTGTCAGCACCCTTGTCGTTTCACTTTTTTACCTGATCCCCCAGATGGTAGGCGCGGGCACTCTGATCGAGCCATTGCTTGGTCTTCCGTTTGAAGCAGGTGTTATTCTTGTAGGTGCGATAGTAATTCTTGTCGTTGCTACGGCAGGTATGGCATCGACTACATGGGTACAATTTATCAAGGGCGGTCTTCTGGTAATCTTTTCGATAGTCCTTGTGATAATAGTACTGGCAAACGGTCTTTCAACATCTCCTGACCAGAAAGATACCGAATTCCATGAATTCACTACTATCGGTGTCACAGGCACGACAGGTGGTATCTCAATAGATGATAGTTCTTATACCGTTATTGATGAGTTTAACGTCAATGATATAACTTTCGTAAAACTTGAAAAAGATGGCATCGAATCGTTCTGGAAATTTGAAAAAGAAGATAATATCCTTACTGAAACACAGACAATAACCAAACAGGCAGACGGTCCGGATCTATATAATGGAGCGCCGAAGGAAGAAGGACGCTTCTACCAGGTCGGTCATTTAAGCGAAATCGACGGAAAGACGGACGCCGAAACGGGCGGTCTGGGGTTGTTTGAATTTATAAAGAAAATCAAAGAAGGCACTGTAGTTCGATGGGGTTCTCAGAAAATAACCGATGGTGCCAATGAGGTAACTGTCTATTACCAGAAACCGACCGATGGCAATGACGTACTGATCCCGGGACTTAAGTTCGCGATCGACCCGGATCGAGGCGCAACCACGACAGACCGGATTAACTTCGTTTCATTAATGCTTGCCCTGTTCTTTGGTACGGCGGCACTTCCTCATGTCCTTATCCGTTACTATACGGTACCAAGTTCCGCATTTGCCAGGAAATCGACGATAGTGGCTGTTGCCGCTATCGGCCTGTTTTACCTGCTGACACTTTACCTCGGCCTCGGCGCTATGACCAACGGTGTTATCGACCTGACAAACGATAATATGTCGGCGCCGCTTCTGGCGAAAGCGTTCGGGCTGGGCATCTTCGCAGTTATCTCTGCGATTGCCTTTTCAACGATTCTTGGCACGGTAAGCGGACTTATCGTGGCATCCTCAGGCGCCGTGGCTAATGATCTCATGCACAAATTCCTGAAGATAGATATGAGTGAGAGTAAGATGGTCATGGCCGGCAGGATTACCGCTGTAGGTGTAGGTATTATTGCAATCCTACTCGGTATTCTGTTCAAGCATATGAATGTGTCATTCCTTGTCGGATGGGCGTTTTCGATTGCAGCTTCAGCAAACCTTCCGGCAATCATTATGGTGCTGTTCTGGAAGAGAACAACGTCAAAGGGTGTGATAGCTTCAATTACAGTCGGCCTGGTACTGGCTCTTGGACTGATTCTGCTGTCACCGGATACATTTGCCCAGGTCTACGGACAGCCTGCCGCGAACGCTCCGATGCCTATCAGCCAACCGGCTATTATATCCGTGCCCGTTAGCTTCGTCACTTTAATCGTTGTATCTCTATTTACGAAGAAAGACAGCATCGATAGATAAACGCTAACCGGAGAGAAAATCCGTTTCAACCTTGACGGACCCTCAGGTATCTGAGGGTCCGTTGCCTATATACAGGCAGAGTATGTTGCACTTTTCTTTTTAATTGACATATAATCACCGATAATGAGATAGCTGTATGGTAAAAAATAAGGATCACTACTATATATATGTCATTGAGTTGTCGCCGGAGGTAGTGAAGAATAAGAGATTCGCTAAGGAAAATCGGGGATTCAATCCGTTTTTACCATGTTATTATGTCGGAATGACCGGTCTCACTCCTGAAGAGAGATTTGAAAACCACAAAAAAGGCTACAAATCAAACTATTTCGCCCATATATACGGAATCAGGTTAGCACCAAAAATATACAGCAGGTACAACCCGATGTCATACAGGAAAGCAGCCGAAAGGGAAGTGCTGCTGGCGAACGCACTCAGGCATCGAGGGCATGGTGTCTGGCAGAACTAATAAGAATAACGATACACTGTTTCAGATGATAATATGGGAGGTATATTTTGGAGGACAAGACGAAAGAGCAGTTGTTTCAGGAACGTGAAAAAAGGCTCAGCGATACTATTCAGTTAAAGGTTCCCGATAGAGTACCCGTTGAAATGTCATTCGGATATTTCCCGGCAAAATACGCGGGAGTAACCTGTAAGCCTGCCTACTACGATTTCGATACATGGCTGGAAGCAACCAAAAAAACCATACTCGATTTCGAGCCCGACGCGCTATGTCACGTGCAGGGTATCGGCCCCGGTCTGGCAATGGAGTACCTTGAGCCAAGAGCCCAGAAATGGCCTGGTTATTACCTCCCCGATGAATCCGGTCACCAGGCTATTGAAGGTGAATGGATGAAGGCAGATGAATATGATCACTATTTCAGGGACAGGACAGGCTATCTGCTCCGAGTATTTTTACCCCGCATCAGCGGAGCTATGGAACCATTGAAAGACCTGCCGGACCTGACCGAAATCGGTTACGGCATTCAGGGTGTCATGGCGCTTGCTCAGGCACTGGCAAAACCTGAGATTAAGGCCGGAATCGAACGACTTCAACAAGCCGGAGAAGAATTGAACAAATTCTACCCGAAAATGATCGAGTTTAATAAAGAGATCGAAGCACTTGGATTCCCGATGACTTCGATGGGTGCCGGAGGAGCGCCTTTCGATGCCATCTCCGATTGGATGAGAGGAATGCAGGGCGCGATGCTGGACATGTACAGACAACCCGAAAACCTGATGAGAGCCCATGACGAAATCCTTGAGAGAACGCTGGCGAGAATAGTGGCGATGCCCCAACGACACGATAATCCAAGGGTGTTTATGGCGCTTCATCGGGGCTCGGATGGCTTTATGTCGCTTGAACAGTTTGAAAAATTCTACTGGCCCGGACTGAAGGCGGTAATCCTGGCTATTATCGATAAGGGTATGGTTCCGGGTATCTTTTTCGAGGGCGACTGGACGCAAAGGTTAAAATACCTGGCAGAGTTACCACCGGGAAAAGTATTGGGACATTTCGATACAACAGATATCGTCAAAGCGAAGGAAGTCCTGAAAAATACTATGTGCATCAGGGGGAATGTCCCGGCAACGCTGATTCGTGCAGGCACCGCCCAGGACGTCAAGGATTACTGCAGGAACCTGATTAACGTGGTAGGGAAGGATGGAGGCCTGGTGATGTGCCCCCGTGTGGTACCGGACGAGGGAACAACAGAAAACATACACACGATGATTGATTTCACCAAGGAATACGGAGTGTATAATTAGAAAATTCCTGGAGTGCGAAGAGAAAGAGGGACGAATAGATTCGTCCCTCTTTGTATATCCAGATAATTAACTTCATAATAGTCTTTTAGCAGCAATAGTGGCGAAGTCTACCAGTCGTGACGAATAACCCCACTCATTATCGTACCATGATAGAATCTTAACTACTCTGTCGCGTAGAACCATCGTATTTTCCATATCAACAATGGCTGAATGAGGATCACCTATGATATCATGCGATACGAGAGCTTCGTCACTTACTCTTAATATACTCTTTAACTCAGGTTGTTTTGCTGCCTGTTTAAGCGCCGTATTAACGTCATTTATCGTTACGTCCTTCTGAAGAGTGGCAACTATGTCCGTTAATGAACCATCAGGAATGGGAACTCTCATTGCCATCCCTGTCATCCTGCCCTGAAGTTCAGGCAGAACTTTTTCGGTAGCGCTGGCAGCGCCGGTAGTGGTGGGGATAATAGACAGAGCTGCGGCTCTTCCTCTACGGCGGTGACGGGCAGGCGTATCCATCAAGGACTGGCTTGACGTGTATGCGTGAATGGTAGTAAACATCAGGTGCTCGATTCCGAAGGTATCATTTAATACCTTGGCTACCGGAGCCAGACTATTAGTAGTACAGGAGGCGAGAGATATTACCTCATGTTTATCAGGATCATATTTATCATTGTTGACACCAAGAACAATCATAATATCAGCATCATCTGAAGGGGCTGATATTATCACTTTTTGCGCTCCGGCTTTCAGGTGGCCAGCTGCCTTCGACCTTTGACGAAAAGCCCCGCTGCTCTCTATTACGATATCGGCGCCGACTTCACTCCAGGGTATCTTGTCTGGCTCGGGAACCGAAAAGAAAGCGACACTCCCACTGCCGACCTTAATATGAGTATCATTGTTTGTTATTTTTCTCGGATACCAGCCGTGAACCGAGTCGTATTTTAAAAGATAAGCAAGATCACCTATGTCAGCGAGATCATTTACAGCAACTACTTCAAGCCCTTCTCTCGCGATACATTGTTTAAATACACACCGTCCGATTCGTCCAAATCCATTGATACCAATTCTAACCGTCATTTAGTTACTTCCTCCATTCATCCCGGCTCATCGCCTATGTTATTATATCATGTTTGACTGTAGACTTGACCTCATTGACCGTGTTTGTTTTACCTTTCTTATAAACATATAATATGCCTGATGAAGGACATGACTTTAATAAAGAACAGGATTATCATAACAGGCTTATCGGGCAATATCGGCCATATTCGTATCTAATTTTTACTTTTCAACCCCATAACACATAAATTGAAATATTCTACTTGCTTGGCATATGATTGTATTCAATACTGACCGCCATACAATATACTAAAAACAAATTTCAGGAGGTTTACTTTGAACCAGGATAATACTCAGTTTACCGAAGAGGAAAAAAGATTAAGAGACGAAATAGAGAAAAAGCACGGAAAGACTCCGGAAGAGTTGTATGAAGAGAGAGAAAAGAGAGTAAGGGATGCTATAGCGCTGAGAGAACCGGATAGAGTACCCGTTTCTCTC
>Ga0154674_1069_pt1 | contig 12928 bp, 10 predicted proteins | sample Rifle2008BG13ft_FD_116103 | JGI IMG/M metagenome (GOLD analysis project Ga0154674, IMG submission 116103) | Chloroflexi bacterium RBG_13_46_14
AGATACATAGATGAGGATCTCTGTGTAGGCTGCAGAAACTGCGCTACTTACTGCCCTTACACCGTTTCTAATCCGTTTGATGAAAATCTCGGACCTGCAAAAGCGATAGATATCTGGTGTCCTCAGGCTATTCCTGCTTCTGCGGCCATCAATCGCGATGTCTGCCTTTTTTTCGATGATAAATGCACCATATGTAAATCGGTCTGCCAGGCAAAGGCGATCGACTTCAAGCAGAAAAAGAAAAGAGGGATAATGCATGTCGGGGCAATTATTGTCAGCCCCGGATACGAGATATTCGACGCGAAGCTGGCGGGTGCTTATGGCTACGGACGCATGAAAAATGTGGTCAACAGCCTCGAGTTCGAACGAATGTCGAATGCTTCAGGTCCGTTTAACGGTGAAGTTGTCCGTTTGTCTGATGGTAAAATCCCGCACAAGATTGCATGGCTGCAATGCGTCGGTTCACGCGATTCAGGCCTGGGAAATACCTATTGCTCAGGTATATGCTGCACGTACGCCCTGAAACAAATGATCCTGGTAAAGAATCATCACCCGGATATGGAAGTAGCGATATTCCATAACGATATCAGGACATTCGGCAAAGGTTTCGAAGATTTTTATAAACGGGCTAAGGAAATGGAAGGTGCCCGATTTATCAGGAAGAGAATTTCTTCGGTTAAGGAAAATAAGCGAAATAATAACCTCATTGTTTCTTACGTCACCGACGATCATACCGTACAGGAAGAAGAATTCGATTTGATAGTACTCTCCGTCGGAATGAGTCCCGCAAAAGATAACAGGGCACTGGCGGAGATAATGGGATTCGAACTTAATGAACACGGCTTCTGTGAAACAAGCGGATTAACACCAAACGAGATTACCGGCAAGCCCGGTATTTATCCTGCTGCCACATTCACCGCACCGATCGATATTCCCGACTCTATCAGTTCAGCCAGCGGTTCAGGTGCGATGGCAGCCCAGTTATTATCAAGCCAGAGAGGAACTCTCGCCCAGATAAAGATATACCCCGATGAAAGATCGGTCGAAGGCGAAGAACCCAGGATCGGTGTCTTTGTATGCAACTGTGGCACCAACATAGGCGGAGTTGCCGATGTTCCCGCTCTTGTCGAATACGCCCGGACTCTCGACGATGTAGTTCATTGCGAAGAACACACTATCTCATGCGGTTCCGATTCACTCCGTAAAATAACCGAAGCCATAAAAGCAAAAGGACTGAATCGAGTCGTTGTTGCAGCCTGTACCCCCAGAGACCACGAAACAGTGTTCCGTGAAGCGTTACGTGAAGCCGGGTTAAACCCTTATCTGCTGGATATGGCTAACATCAGGGAACACTGCACCTGGGTACACTCTTTCGAAAAAGAAGAAGCCACGGAAAAGGCAAAGGACACCATCGCCATGTCTGTCGCCCGGGCACGCAATCTTACGGAACTGGAGGAACTTGAGCTTCCGGTAAATCCGAAAGGCCTGGTGCTCGGCGGCGGTCTTGCCGGAATGAACGCGGCTCTTTCGCTTGCCCGGCAGGGATTTGAAGTATATCTTGTAGAGAAGGAAAACGAACTGGGTGGTCACGCCAGGCATATTCACTACACGCTTGAAGGACTGGAAGTAGGACCTTATCTCGAACAGATAATCTCGGAAGTAGAGAATGAAAGGAATATCACGCTGTATAAGGGATATGAACTGACCAATTTCGCCGGATATGTCGGCAACTTCAGGAGTACACTGGTCAAGACCGGCGAACATGATTCAGAGTCAATCGAGCTTCAGCATGGTATTACGATACTTGCCACCGGGGGAAGTTCCTATACACCGACCGAATATAATTATGGGCAGAGTTCCCGGATAGTGACGCAGCAGGAACTTGAAGAAATGATCTCGGCTGGTACCTTGCCTAAAGACATCAAGACCGTATCAATGATCCAGTGTGTCGGCGCCAGAAATGAAGAACACGGTTATTGCAGTCGTATCTGCTGTGGCGTAGCTTTGAAAAATGCTCTTAAACTTAAGGAAATAAATCCCGATACGGAAATTACGGTGTTTTACCGCGATATGAGGGCTTACGGCTTCAAAGAGGATTATTATCTCGAAGCCAGGGACAAAGGAGTCCTGTTCATCCAGTATGAACCCGAAAGACAGCCGGAAGTATCGGTAAATGGTGACAACCTGACACTCCAATATTATGACAGCACGATAAACATGGAGGGTGAGATCAAGCCCGACCTGCTGGTACTCAGTACACCCGTCGTCCCGGACGGCAACCGAGAATTATCTCAATTACTCAGGCTTCCGTTAACCGGTGACGGATTCTTCATGGAAGCTCATATGAAACTGAGACCGCTTGATTTCGCGACCGACGGTATCTTCCTCTGCGGGATGGCACAATATCCCAAGGATATTCCCGACTCTATCAACCAGGCGAAAGGCGCAGCCCTTCGCGCAGCTACTATCCTGTCCAAGGATACCATCGTTGCCAGCGGCGCTATCTGCGAAGTGAACGAGGAAGACTGTATCGGATGTGGGCTCTGCACCAGAGGTTGTCCTTATAATGCAATAGAGATGCTGGAAACAGAGGTAGGCAAGGTAGCTCATGTAATACCAGCCGCCTGCAAGGGATGCGGTGTGTGCAACGCCGTTTGCCCTACCCAGGCTATATCTCTCAATCACTTCACCGACCAGCAGATATTTTCTCAAATAGATGCCGCTTATACCGTACCTATCGATGAAGATAAACCGAAGATACTTACTATACTGTGCAACTGGTGTGGTTATGCGGCTGCCGACCTTGCCGGAGTATCAAGGATTCAATACGCTTCGAATACGCGGACAATAAGAGTCCTGTGTTCCGGTCGGGTACATCCCAAGTTTGTCTACGACGCTTATCTGAAAGGTATAGACGCTGTTCTCGTAGTCGGATGCCATCCGGCGGACTGTCACTATATTTCGGGTGTCCAGCAGCAGATACGGACCATTCCAATTACCCAGAAAGGTCTTGAAAAAATAGGTATCGAACCTTCCAGGCTAAAACTTGAATTCGCCTCAGCCGCAGAAGGAGCGGCTTTCGCGGCAATCATAAATAATTACACCGATGAAATTACTAAAATTGGTCACCTTGAATTAACCGATGAGCAGAAAGAAAAGCTGGTAACGCTCAGGGACAAGAGAACCCTGCCAAAGAAGAAAGGGAAAGCGGCAAGTGCAGCAGCAATTGACGACGGAGAAAATACCGCCTCGGAATAACGAATTTACGAATAAGATAGCCGCTGAAGTCAGGTACCTCAATCGATGCTACCAGTGCTCGATGTGCAGCGACGGATGTCCCGTTGCTTATGCGATGGATTATTACCCCAACCAGGTAATCCATCTCGTCCGGCTCGGTCTCAAAGAAAAAGTATTGAAAAGCACTACCATATGGCTGTGCGCTTCCTGCGAGACCTGTGCCACTCGCTGTCCTAATGAAATAGAGATCGTCCGTCTGATGGACATACTTCGAGAAGAATCGGTAAAAGCCGGTGTCAACAGCCGGGTGAGTAATATACTCAAATTTCACCAGGCATTCCTGGAACAGATAAAGAAAAAGGGCAGGATCGATGAAGTAAGCCTGATGATTAGCTACGAGATGAAATCACGTGAATTCCTCTCTGTTTCGAAGATAAAGGAACTGGCGGCTATGGCAATTGGAATGTTTAAGAAGGGTAAGATTAAGTTTCCTTCGTTGAAGAGATACTCGACCGGAGAGATCAAGTCTATTTATAAAAAGGTTTTTTCTCGCTAAAATATTTCCCAAGGGAAAAATGAATTTATGAAATACGCATACTATCCTGGATGTACGGCAACAACCACATCAGTCGAATATGAAGAATCCGTCAGGGAAATAGCCGGATATCTTGACATCGAGTTCACAGAAATACCGGACTGGACATGTTGCGGCGCCAGTTCAGGTCATGTAATAAACCGCGAGCTTTCCCTTGCTCTGCCGTCCCGTAACCTTGCCCTTGCTGAAAAGATGAATATGGATGTTGTCGCACCCTGTCCAGGTTGTTTATTACGTTTTAAGACTGCGGAATACGAGCTTGGCAGAGATCCAGCGCTGAAATCAAAGATCGAAGAAGACATAGGTTTGAAACTAAATCTTTCACATAAATCGCGTCACGTTCTGGAAATCCTGTACCGGGATATCGGCGTACAAACCATCAGAGATAAAGTAGTAAGACCGCTCGAAGGTCTAAAAATAGCACCATATTACGGATGTGTTCTGGTTCGTCCTCCTGAGGTTACTTCCTTCGATAATCCGGAGAATCCCACGATTATGGACGAGATAATGGAAGCCCTGGGAGCCGAGATTGTTGACTGGTCGTATAAGGTTGACTGCTGTGGAGGTTCTCTCTCTATAGTCGTTCCGGAAATAGTAAAGAAATTATCCGGGAAGATTATACAGGGAGCCAGGGAAGCCGGGGCTGATATGATAGTAACTGCCTGTGGAATCTGCCAGCTTAACCTGGATATGCGCCAGCCGAAGGAACCTAATACTGAACCCTTACCTGCGCTCTATTTCAGTGAGTTGATGGCACACGCTTTCGGCAGCCAGGGTATTAAAGGATGGGCTGAGAAGCACTTCATTGATCCGTCGATAAAACTTGCCGAACTTGGTTTGCTTTAAACGCTTAATCTAGTACTCCGCCAGTACTGAATCGAAATACTGGTTTGCCTTTTCAGTAAGTATTTCGTGATAACGATCGAAAAGATCCATTGCCTCCGAACGCAACCAGTTTTTAGGAAGAAGCTCTTCAGGAAGATCCGGATCCAGGTACGGCAGCCGTCGATAATCATCAATCAGTTTGAATCTCTGGACAAAGTATTCACTGGATTCAATGTTTTCACCTTTATCGATGCGTGCCTGGTGGTCTTCCATCTTTTTCCGGTATTCTTTTATAAATGCGTTATACCTTTTATGAATCTTCTGGAGATCCCAGCATCTGGCTACTATTCCTGTCGGGTCATTCGAATTTTTCATCCTTGTCTGAAATACCTGTATATAAGGCCTTATTTCCAGTTTATCTGCCAGTTCTATCACCTCATCGGTAAGGTCATGGGGCGATATCCAGGTAGCGGTGGTCAAAGGGCCGAAACCCATCCAGGCGAGTTCTCTGCGGAGTCTATCCCTTGCTTCCCTGTTCTCTTCTGGAATGTAATAGACTACCAGGTTCCACAGACCGTTCCATTTATCGCGTTTCCGCTCGAAAATCCTTCTCTCGCCTTTGTACATTAAAGCCTGACCTTCATCGCTCAGTGAATAATAACTTCGTGACCTGTTGCGTCTGACCTTTAATATACTCGCGCGGCACATGCGTGAAACCGCCGACCTGATGGAATTTTCGGAAAGACCGAAGTTACTTAGAAGAGCTATGAGACTGCCTATTCCTATTTCACCGCCTCTATGGCGAACATAATCACCATAGAGAGTAAGCATTGCAGACCTGGGACCGAACATAGTATGTCACCGTAACAATATTGCGTTAATTAAGCGATAGATTATGTTAACACGTGACTTATGAGGTGTCAACATGACAATATCGCTAAGAAATGAGTATACGGGTAATACGAATGATCAGTCTACGGATGGGTTCCTCTGACTACTTCTATCTCCAGTTCATCCTGTATTGCTTTCTCATACAGGTCGACTGTTGGGCATGGATGTACCAGGCAGTTTCCGAGGTGTATCACCTCAGCGCCTTTTTCCTTAAGCTTGCTTGCTTTCTCCAGTATCTTATCCGCTTTACCTCTACCGCAGCCGCCACAGGTATCGAATCCGATAAGTTCGATATCACTGTATCTCTCAAAACTCCCCTTCTTTTCCTGTAACGCCGGAAAACAGTGAAATCCTGCACAATTGTTGCTGTGTTCACCACACCTGATAATACCTATTTTCATTAATTACCGCCCCTCTACTATATTTATCGCCATTCGTCTACAGACGCAGTACCGAGTAATCCAAGACTACCGGCCTGCCAGTAAGGATTCGTCTCACCACCGGCGACCATTATATTAACATCCAATTCTCGCGTAATCGGTATCTTGACTCCTTCCGGCAGTTTAAGCCATGAAGCATAAGGTTCTTCACCGGCTTTTGCTCTCGCCAGCTCCTCAGGATGTCCGCCTTCCGGAAACTGACCGGGAAAGCCCCAGTACTGTTTCTGATCGTATTTAACATTTTCTTTCAGCCACTGATGGAATTCTTCCTTAGTTTTATATCCAAGATCGTCATGGAGCATCATCGCCACTAGCGGATCCATCACGATAGAAGCTCCGCAGCACTGGAAATTATCCTCGAAGAATATTCTGATTGTCTGGTCCTTCCATGACTCGAAGCCACCCATATTACTCCAGTTCCAGCCATGAAATACACTGACTACGCTTTCTTCAGGCTTATATCCTTTCAGCACATGGAAAGGTTTCCATCCTTCAGGTAGTCGTTCTTCACGTTCACCAAAACAGAGATTCGTAAAGTTGTGTCCCTGACCCTGGCTTCCCATATAATTCAGCCCCGGCGTGACTCTGCCGCCAAGGTTCTTCGATACCAGCGACCACGCCGCCCCAATGGATGCATTCGCATGATTAAAGGGACCAAATGTGCCTATGGACATGTTCATCTTTATTTCGTTTCTTATCGGGCCGTTCACGCAGACCATCGCCGTAAACGAATTGGTAGATGTGAACAGAGCAGTATGTCCCATAGAAGCAACAGCAAGAATTACCGGAAAATACTCAGGTTTCGCTCCGGCTATAACGGCATTCACCGCAACCTGTTCTACGTTATAGGACCATTTCTCATGTGGAGATGACGGTGCCATTTCAGCGACTTTTTCATCGGGCTTACGACTCGTCCCTTTCAGCATGGCTTCCACCCGTTCTTCGGTCGGCACGATTATGGGCAGATACAAAGTCCAGCCGTTATTCCTGAACAGTTCCTGGAAATTCTCTTCGGTATCGGTACCCAGTATTCTCTGGCGGGGTCTCTCGATATTTCCCGTTTTCGATTCGTCTTCATTCAGGGATAGAGTGAGGTGATCCACGATCTCCTGTAAAACCTGTCTCCCGGTTACAGGATCTTTGCCCAGCAGCTTCTGCCGGCACTCCTCAGACGGCCTGTAAGCAACAGGATGCTGGACGAAAGCTACTCTCAAGTGCTGCATACCTTTGCCATAAAGAGACTCCCGCACAGGCGTCTCAAACGTATTGGTAATGACCGGTACTGAAGGTATGCCCATCTTTTCGGCTGTGACACAGTGGCCGGCAACCGCCGGCGCGCAGGTGCTTCAATGTCCGACGTACTGGATCATCCCGTCACCTTTTTCTTTTATCTCTGCCCATAGTTGAGGATCATCAGCAAAATATGAACCTGCTTTCTGTCTGTAAACAAAATTCGTTTTGGGATAATTTTCTTTCAAGAGGTTTACGAGTTCTTCACCAAACTGTTCACTCGCCGGAAATTTGGCGTCGACTATATAGATGGTTTTACCATCAAGAGTATCGAGTCGGGGTGACATCGGCTGTAACTGCAGTGGAGGTAAGGTACCGAGTGGACTTAATACAGTAACGGTCTTTTCAACCATAAATAATCCCTCCTGAAAACGTCCTTGAGATTAAATCATACTACTTTCCACGTTATTTATAAAGCCGAAGGCTCTTGACATTAATGCTTCTCTCACATAAAGTTTGAATAATTTAACGAATACAAGGAGATGTCCATATGACCTATAATGTTTTCCCTACAGGTACAACAATATACGATCCTGTAAACTGTTGGAATGGTTACACGATATTCCAGGCACGTATGTTTGAAAACAAGTCCTCGGTCGCCGTACTTATCGACATGAACGGAAATGTCGTTAATCAGTGGAAAGGTCTGGACGGCATACCGAACAAGATGCTTCCCGGTGGTTATGTCATGGGTAACACTGGTTCAAGAAATCAAAAGTATGGTTTCCAGGACCAGCTTGATCTTGTACAGGTTGACTGGGAAGGTAATATCGTCTGGAAGTTCAACAGGTACGAACGGATAAAAGACGGACGCAGCAAGCCAGTCTGGATGGCAAGACAGCACCATGATTATCAGCGTGAAGGGAATCCGGTCGGCTATTATGTTCCCGGCATGGATCCGAAGGTAGAAAACGGTGATACCCTCCTGCTGTGCCATAAGAACCTCTATAACAAAAAAATCACGGAAAAACTCCTCCTCGACGATACGATAATAGAGGTTGACTGGAATGGCAAGGTTATCTGGGAATGGATATGTTCCGACCATTTTGAAGAAATGGGATTTACCGAGGATGCTAAAAACACCCTTGCCCGTACTCCGGGCATGTTCGATGCGGGAGACCGCGGCAGCGACTGGACACATATAAACTCCATGTCCACCCTGGGACCTAACAAATGGTATGACGCCGGTGACGAAAGATTTCATCCCGAAAATATCATCTGGGATGGTCGCCAGACCAATATCATCGCGATTATTGAAAAGAAAACCGGCAAGCTAGTCTGGCAGATAGGGCCAGAATATAATACCTCACCCGAGTTAAAGAAACTCGGCTGGATCATCGGCCAGCATCATGCCCATATGATTCCAAAAGGTCTCCCCGGCGAAGGTAATATTCTTGTTTTCGATAACGGCGGTTCCGCAGGCTACGGCGCCTCGAATCCCGGCGCTCCCAACGGAGTCGGTGTCGCACGACGGGATCATTCACGTATACTGGAAATCGATCCTGTCACACTCGAACTGGTCTGGAGCAACGCTCCTGCCGCCATGGGACCGGGCTTACCCAACCAGGGAGTACGAATCTACAGCGGTCATATCAGCTCAGCCCAGCGTCTCCCTAATGGTAATACTCTTATCACAGAAGGAGCCAGTGGTCATCTTCTCGAGGTAACTAACGATCGAGAGATTGTCTGGGAGTACGTCAGCCCGTATTTCAACAGGAAGAATGTAAATCACGTGTACCGGGCATACCGCCTGCCGTATGAATGGGTACCGCAGGTCGACAAACCGGAAGAGATACCGGTAGCACGTTTAGATAATTCGAAATTCAGAGTCCCGGGTTCACCGCCTGCACGTGTCCGGAAGACAACCCGTATAAAATGAGAAACCGGGTATGGATATCCATACCCGGTTTCTCTACCTTTTTTAACGTCCAGTGTAGTGAATCTTACATTTCGTTAATATGCAATTAACCATACCGACGAAAGTCGGTATCCAGAAGACAGGTAAATCTGGCATCGACTGGATTCCGGCTGGAGTTTATCCGCCAGAGGCAGGCCGGAATGGGATATATGGACTAACGAAATTTTGAAAAACAGTACACTAGTTATACACGCCGTATTCGTGTGTAAAGTCTATCATTGCTTTCAGGTTCTCGGGTTTCACTTCATCGGTCGAGCTTCTTGGCGATAAAATGAATCCGCCGTCTTTACCGATATCGTCTATCAATTTCTTGCAGTAATCCTTTACATCATCAACAGTGCCGGTCTGGAGTAAGGATGAAGGAACGTTACCCTGGATACAGAGATGACCTTTCAGGATTTCCTTGGCCTTATGTATATCGGTGGTGTCCAGGCGTACTATCATTTTGCCTTTTGGCAGTTCGAGCAGGTATTCCAGTTTCTTTGTAAAATTTCCTTCAAAGAAAACACACATCGTCCCGCCGCGTTCGGTCATTGTCTCGATTACTTTTTTGAATGAAGGCCAGTAAAATTTTTCAAAAAGTTTATTGGACAGAAAGTCATCTGAACCCCTGGTATTTGTCATGAATAATCGCTTATATCCATTTTCACTGGGAGGTGGCATTGGACTGGATAAAGACCGTTTCAATATTTTATCAATAGCTGCCAGGATCTTATCGGGATTGCGATACAGGTCGATCATTGTTCCCTGCATTCCTCTAAGCGAGTGAGAAATCATGTCGAACGGAGGCATCGCTGCACCCTGGAAATAGGTGGGATGACCCATATCCTGCATCATCTGGCTGAACTTCTGGGAAACCACCATGTGCTTGCGTGCCTCCCGCCCGTATTCCATGAGTGTCTCTATCGCCAGGGCTACTTCAGGATCCGACATTGCCATTCCGAGCATCTGGGCACCGCCGCCACCCATAAGACCGGCAAGATCGGGAAGCTTAGCGAGTCCGGCAAGTTTGTCACTGTTACGTGGCATGAACTTTCTCAGCATATAATTTCCGGTATCGCTGAGATACTCATCCCAATCCTCCGAATTCATGGCTTCGATCTCAATGGACTGATGTCCTTTGTATTCATCAACGCCGTATCCGGGCCAGCGCATTGTCTTAAGCGCCAGGATTTCCATCGCTTTACCAGGGGACGGCATCTGGGGGTAAATCAGGTCGGCCTGGAAATCTTTTAACGTCATCTTATACGCGTTATACCATGTATCGTGGTCATAGTACGCTGCCGAAGAAGGCACACCGGCGTTTTTCCCGGGGAAGTACCCCATACCGCATATTATGGGAACCCGGTCCGGTATCTCGAGCCTGATAGTCTTGTGTATCCGGTCTTCTTTTTCTTTTCTAAGCTGTTTTGCGGTCTTTCCCTCCGCGATAATTTCATCCATTGAACAAACCCTCCACTCTAGAATTTATTACTAATTTTAATAATTAACCCGTAATTTCCGGATATTTCCTGTTTCGTCTGCTTCTCCAAAGGAACAATGAACATACCACGGTAATTACTGCGGTAGCAATACTGGAATAGCTGAAAGTCCGCGCAAAACCGATAGCATCGATAAGCGTACCTACCACCGGCGCCAGGGGCGCGCCAATACCGGTACCCGAAAAATAATATATACCCATAATGGTAGCCCTTCTGTTTGCAGGAACATTACTTGTCAGATAACTCTCCGATGTCGGCATGCGAGTATTCATTACGAATCCCATTATTATCATCAAAGTAATCAACGTCGCCACGTTAGGGGCTCTTCCCATGAAATAAACGAGAGGTATCGAAAGATAAGCCACTATCAGTATCATACGCATGCTGCCGAACCTGTCTGAAAAATAACCACCAAGAGGAGCGGCAACCAGACCGATCGCGGGAGTTATCGACATCATAAGCCCGGCATCTGTTTCCGAAACGTAAAGAACATCGGTGGCATACAGCGACAAATACCCCATGGCAGACTGTACAACCGTGCCGGTAAAAACACTGATGACTAGAAATGAAATAATAGCGCTCCACCGAATAGAGTCAACCTTTTCAGGTATTTCTTCCTGTGGTTGTTCCTGTCTTCTCCGGGCATCGATTTTTGCCTGTTTACCAATCATGAAATAAAGAATAATTCCTGCGATGGCTATAGGAATCGATATAACCAGGTACGGCATCTGCCAGCCCCATTTAGCTGCGATCGGGGTTGCGATAAGAGGGAAAATCCAGAAAGCGGAGGTACCGCCGATAAGATGAATCCCCAGTGTCCTTCCGCGGAATTCCTCCTTGACCGATGAAGATATCGCCGCCGCCGAAGCCGGATGATACCCGGCGCCGAGGATGGCTGATATAATCATAAAAACGATCAGCCAGGTAAACGAATGTGTGAATCCAAGGAAAAATCCGGCAATGGCGACACCGGTGACACCCAGCAGCACCATGATACGCACACCGAGTTTATCGGCAATTATCCCGGCGGGAAGTTGAGCCAGTCCGCCGGTAAGCATAAAAGCCCCTCGCATCAGGCCAATTTGCGTGTAACTCAACTTCAGGTCATTGCGGATCATGGGCTGGAGTGGATTCATCATGGCACCAATTCCATGGTGACCGAAATGCGCCAGGAGAAAAAGCGGCAGCATTCCGGTTAAATATGGACGGAGGTTAATTCGTTTGATTTTGCTTAAAAAAGAACCGTTCCCGGAGGTATAGGGATCGGCATTCTGCGAATCGCTCATATTGATTTATTATTATAGGGATTCTTGCCCGATGTTACAACCTGGTGAACATACCTGGTTGACAGCCAGACTTGTTAAATCATAAAGTGGGATATATAACAACCGAGGAGGTAAGAATGGTTTCAGGAAATAAACAGGATATTGAGCAAGTAGTAAAGTCACTAAAAGATAACCGCTTCGAAACGGTGGTTGTTGTGGACGACAAGGAAGCTGCCGTAAAAGCGGTACTTGAAATGATTCCCGACGATGCCACTGTGGGGACAGGGGGTTCGATGACCGTAAACCAGACGGGGGTGCGTGATATCTTAACGGAGAAAGGTAATATTAAACCCTTCATCCCCGGACAGCCAAGGCCGGCCCAGGCCGATATTTTCCTTTCCAGCAGCAACGCCATTACGCTGGACGGTAAAATCGTAAATATCGACTCAACAGGCAACAGAGTTTCGCAAATGATATACGGTCCTTCGAAGGTTATCCTTGTAATAGGCCAGAACAAGATAGCCGCCGACGTTGACGAAGCACTTGACAGAGTTCAGAATATCATCTCACCGATTCATGGTAAAACCATGGGTATCGACGCGCCCTGCGCCAAAGATGGGAAATGCCATGACTGTAAATCTCCCGGCAGGATATGCAATGTCACTACCATTATCAGGAAAAAGCCGAGAATGACCAATATATGTATCGTGCTGGTAGCCGAAGACCTGGGTCTCGGCTGGGATCCCGGATGGCCGCAGGAGCGAATCGATAACATCTATCAGAATTACGAAAACCAGTGGGAGATTGAAAAAGCCCGATTCAGACCACCGGTTAAATAGATTCATCTTCCATCGACGCAAGTTTCTACAAGCCAGAGTCCTGCAATCTTTATTAATCGAAAAGTTGGCATCCTGAGTTCCTGTGCAAACAGGGGTGAAAACACGATAAGCTGTCATCCTGAGGACGACGGAGAAGGACGAAGGATC
>Ga0154674_1121_pt1 | contig 11680 bp, 16 predicted proteins | sample Rifle2008BG13ft_FD_116103 | JGI IMG/M metagenome (GOLD analysis project Ga0154674, IMG submission 116103) | Chloroflexi bacterium RBG_13_46_14
TAAAAGTCAGGTGCTCTACCAACTGAGCTAACGGCCCGCGTACTTAGTCAGTTTATCAAATATGGTCTGGTTAGGCAAGGTTTGATGTTTGTCCAGACTAACTAAAATCGGATCGGTTTATATATAGATTCCCACTCCACCGCGGCGGACGGGAATGCCTGACAGGATTCGGATAAGCAAGGTTTTTATGATTATCCCTGCCTGATGGAAATCGAGTTAATTCATTTTATATATTTCCGACTTCGTAAAAAATGACAGTAAGAGCAGATATGACACTTGGATGCCTTTACAAGGGAGGGACTAATCCTGTATTCTAAGCGTGTAAAACGATACTATCAGGAGAGTAGATTGTACCAGTCGCCCCGTGGAACGGCCGATATTTTACCTGAAGACCAGGATTACTGGTTTTTTCTGGAAAAGAAGATAGTGGAAATTACCCGTTTATACGGATATGAACGTATCGAGACACCAGGATTCGAGGATTCGAGCCTGTATACCCGCAGTACCGGTGAATATACGGATATCGTCCAGAAGGAGATGTATACATTCGAGGACCGGGGAGGGAACACTCTGAGTCTCAAGCCGGAAGGAACACCCTCGGTGTGCCGGGCTTATATTCAACATGGGCTTCAGAACAAACCGCAGCCGGTCAAGATGTACTACCTGGCATCAATATTCCGTTACGATCGCCCTCAGGCCGGTAGAATGCGACAGCACCACCAGTTCGGGTGCGAAGCTATTGGTGATGCCGATCCGGCACTGGATGCGGAGATAATCGAGATAGCCTGGCGGTTGTACAAGGAAGCAGGACTGAATAACCTGTCCACCCAGATGAACAGTATTGGCTGCCGGAAATGCCGACCTTCATACCTTGAAGCACTCGTCGGACATTACTCGGGAAATGAGAACATACTGTGTTCCGACTGTAAAATTCGTCTGGTAAATAATCCATTAAGACTGCTGGACTGTAAACAGACACAGTGTCAGAACCTTGCCGATTCAGCCCCCAGGAATGCGGATTATCTGTGTGAAGAATGCAGGGAACACCTTGAACAGGTGGAGAAATACCTTCGCCTGCTCGAACTGCCTTATGAACTGAATCACCGTCTCGTTAGGGGGCTGGATTATTACAGCAGGACAGTATTCGAAGTGCAGCCGGAAGACGACCGGGCTCAGGCTACAATCGGCGGTGGTGGACGCTATGATTACCTGATCGAGGAGCTTGGCGGAAAACCGGCTCCTGGGGTTGGCTTCGCCACCGGTATAGAGCGAATAATCATTAATATGAAGAAACAGGGTATCGAAGTACCTCCGCTGCCTTCACCGAAGGTTCTCGTTGCCTATATTGGTGATGAAGCAAAGGTGCAGGCTGTTCGCCTGACTTCGATCCTGCGAAAGGACGGAATTTCCGTTGTAAATGCTGCAAGCGGAAAAAGTTTGAAAGCTCAGTTAAAGCAGGCGAACACACTTGGTGTTTCGTACACGGTAATCCTGGGTGATGAGGAAGTCAGGAATGGTACGGCAGTGCTGCGTAATATGACGAACGCCAGCCAGGAAACCATATCTTTCAATAAACTGCTGGATCATCTGAAGTAATAATGCGTTACGCGATAATCGCGGATATTCATTCCAATCTGACCGCTTTCCAGGCTGTCCTCGATGATATACAGACACAGGAAAGAGTAGATAAAATCTGGTGCCTGGGAGATATCGTTGGATATGGACCTGATCCGCACGAATGCATAGAACTTCTCAGGAAAACCGATCATATCTGTGTTGCCGGCAATCACGACCGGGCAGTGATCGGTATGCTGGACTTATCTGGTTTTAACCCGAATGCGGCCGAAGCGGTCGAGTGGACCATCGAAAAGCTGAGTAACGGCGACATCACTTACCTTAAAAACCTGCCCGAACGTATTGAAGACGATGATTTTTTACTGGTACATGGAAGCCCGAGAGAACCGATCATGGAGTATATATTATCGGTAAGTGTTGCCAGACAAAATTTCGATTGTTTCAGAACGAAATATTGCCTTATCGGACATACTCATGTGCCACAGGCATACAGCCTTGACGAAAAGAATAACTGCACGGTAAACAGGTTTCTGCCGACCATAAAGCTGATAACCGGTAATACGCGGCTGATTATCAATCCGGGCGCAGTTGGGCAGCCAAGGGATGGAAATCCTGAAGCAAGTTACGCTATTTATGATAATCAGACAAGGGTAGTACGCTTAAGGCGAGTGCCCTATGATATGAGACTGACACAGGACAGGATAATGGAATCCGGATTACCTCCCCGCCTGGCTGCCAGGCTGGAAACAGGTGAATAAAGGATAGTGGTGTGAACGTGTTGTCTTAACGGAGACCTTTTTCGCAGTCTCTGCAGATGACTATAGCGGGGAAATACCTGGTGACAACCACCATATCATTGAAAGGTTTGGTCTTCTTGCAATTATTACACGTGAAAGTAATTTCCTTGTCTTTAAAACCGGAAGTTTTCTTCTCTTCGGTTGTCACGCTAAACCCCCTGGTATAATTTTGGTATTATAAACTATATTACACTATTTGTTAATCGTCAGAGGTTGTATTCGCAGTCGTCGCATCTTTCGATTCGTATGGTTTCGGCTCTTCACTGGTTGCTGCCGGTGTCGAATGACCGTGATTACCCCTGTGATCGGTTACATAGAAACCCGATCCCTTGAATATAATGGGAACGGGTGAAAATATACGTGTCGCGGCGCACTTGCATTCAGGACAAAACACTTCGCTCTCATCACTGAAACTTCTCCGCAGTTCAAATCTCGATGAGCACTCTGAACATTCATACTCGTATATGGGCAACCCTATCACCTCCAGAAAACCACGGAAAGACTTAGCAATCCGGGGCATTGACTGCTAATTTTTATTGTACTCCAGCCTTGATTAGTCGTCAAGATTTTTTTATCAAGATAGAGGGGAATACTCGATGATCTATCAGATGATTCGCCAATCTTTATATCCTTGTTGTATAGTGAGCAGGTATTCCTGTGAAGGTTTATCTTCCTTCGGCTGTCCACTCTTGATATAGGTGATTGCTTCCACCGCTTCCCCGTCTTCGTCGAATACGTTTACTTTTGTACGGTTGTATGATGTTTCATATTTATCCAGACGGTTCATGCACTGATCGGATACCTCATAAACAGCACCAAGGACTTTTTCTCCCCTGAAAAGAACGATAGTTGCTTTTCCGCCTCTTAACTGTCTTGACCAGTCAGCGAAAATCAGCTTGTAATTAGGCAGGGTCGCTTTGTAGAGTGGTTTACTTTCAGGGCATCTCTCCTTCATCTGTTTCGTGTTAAGGTTCGACGCATAGGCGAAATAATATGGCATAATACTCTCCATGGATCAGGTATTTATTACAAAAGATTAAAAACTATGACAAATATAACGGTCAGCTTTTGCTGAATAATATCTCTTCAATTTCACGCAGTCTTTCCAGTCCCTTTATTTCATAGGGAAACATTGGTAATTCAACGATCTCCATGTTGGAATAAGTAGTGTGTATTCTCCTTAAATATTCCTGCTGCTGATTATGTTTTGTTGACATAAATGTGGATTTATCATTCCGTGCAACGTTATTAATGATTATCCTCTTGACAACGAGACCATATTCTTCCAGTTCACTGAATATATCCTCCAATTGTTCGACTGCGAGAGCTTCTGGTATAGTCACGAGTGTGAAATCCACGATATTTTTTAAAAAATCCATGTTGATTTCTGAGAGTTTTTCCCAGCGCTTGAGGATATCAAGAATGGGTTCCCGTGTCGTGCGTCCAACTTTAAGTTTGGAGTATATCCTGGGAGCCATTTTCAGATGTTCACTGAGAAGAGCCGGGGTTTCAAGAAGGGCAAGTGTCTGACCGAGTGGTGCAGTGTCCCATACTACAGCATTATATTCACCATTCAGGGGAAGTTCTCTTATATAATCGACCATAAACTCATCGCTAAGACCCGGGAGTACGGAAGTCATGAATTCAACGAATTCGGGATATTCTATATCGACGAAGGACGAAAAAACACCATATACATCCCTGCCAAATTTCCTGTCCCACATTTCTTTTACTTCAACATGGCCGAGTTCGTTTACAAACAGGGAATCCGTTACGCGGGCAGGTTTGGATTTGCCTTTTAATTCATAAATATGCGACAGGGAAGGAGTAGTGTCCGTCGATATCGCCAGGGTTTTGTTTCCCATATTTGAATAATGAAGTGCTGTAGCGGCAGCGCAGGTAGTTTTTCCTACCCCTCCTTTGCCGGTAAACATTGTTATCCTGGAATTATTTCTGCTGGTTTCATTCGTCATAATTTCCCAATACCGCCGTATCTGTAGTTTGTATACTATCAATTTATTCTACACCATAAAGCGACATCGAGGTAAAGGTATATACATAATATTTGCATTTTTAATTTTACTGAGTGTAAACTAGGTGACATTGGAGAGAATAAATCTCTTACTTTAACTCTTCTAGCGGGTAAATATTTTGGGTCAGATAGGCAGCGGATTCAGCGGCGGACGTCGCATGGGACCACCTCAACCCGGTGAAAAACGCCCCGGGTTCTCAATTCGTAATCTCAGGACTTTCAGTTCGTTTAAAAACCGTGTGTTTGTGATATATTTTGGCGGTTTACTCGGACAGATGGTCGGCATGAACATGCAGATGATGGCCCGTTCATATCTTATATACAAGCTTACCGATTCCGCCCTCATTCTCGGTGCCATGTCGCTGTTTCATGCCGTGCCGATGGTAATACTTTCTTTGTATGGTGGAGTTATTGCCGATAGAGTGCAGAAAAAATACGTAATGCTTATAGGTCAACTTGCATCGGCATTAGTTTCAGGCGGAGTTGGTTTTACTTTACTTTTCGGGTATTTGAGTTCAGAGAATCCCGGTTCATGGTGGGTTCTTGCCGTATCATCATTTTGCCAGGGAATAATTATGGCGTTGATGATGCCGTCGAGGCAGGCGATTCTGCCTGAAATCGTCGAAGGCGAACAGCTAATGAACGCTATTTCCCTCAACACAATGGGCATGAATACATTACGACTGTTCGCTCCCGCGGCCGCTGGCTTGATGATAGCTAACATCGGCTATGAAGCCGTCTATTTTACCGTAACGGTAATGTATCTGGTATCAACCGTATTCGTATGGTTCCTGCCACTTACCAGTAAGGTAACGAAATCGACTGTTAATGCATTACAGTCGATGAAAGAAGGTTTTAAGTATCTCAGGGGTGAAAGAACCATTCTTCTAATCCTGGTATTTACACTCGCTATTACAATACTTGCCATGCCATTCCAGCAATTACTCCCCATATTTACTGAAAAAGTGCTTGATGTCGGACCTGAAGGTATGGGTTGGCTGATGAGTGTTTCGGGAATCGGATCCATTATAAGTTCACTGGTACTCGCTTCTCTGCCAAACAAGAAGCGAGGGCTTATGATGCTGGGAGGAAATGTCATCCTGGGAATCGCTCTCGCAGGGTTTTCATTTTCCACCGACTACGGACTATCTCTTGTATTGATAGCGTTTGTTGGTTTAGGCCAGATGGTACAGATGGCACTGGGAAGTACACTCATACAATACTATATCGATCCGGCATATCTGGGCAGGGTTATGAGCATTATGATGATGCAGTTCGGCTTGATGAGTTTCAGTACGTTCCTGGCTGCAGCCCTGACAGAAGTGATAGGAATTCAGTGGTCGATAGGAAGTCTTGCCATAGGCATGGTTTTTCTGTCTTTTATTGCTCTGGCGTTCTTTAAAACGATACGAAACCTGGAATAAAAAATTTGCCCATAAAAATCATTTGCGAATCCGGCATTTTTCAGCAGTAATAATCGCTATTATCTCTGAAACGGCTTTATCAATTTCACCTCGCTGGTTTATTACCGCGTAATCGAATTCAGAGAGTTTCTCCATTTCTTCTGAAGCGGTTTTTATTCTGAGTTCCAGAGATTTCCCTGATTCTGTGCGACGTTGTTTTAAACGTTGAGATAGTTCTGAAAGGGAAGATGGCATAAGAAATATCGATATAGAGTCCGGCATGATCCGTTTAATATTATCCGCTCCCTGGACATCAACCTTGACTATCACGTCGTGGCCTTTATCCAGGGCTTCTTCTACCGGTACTCTGGGTACTCCGTACATATTACCGTAAACGTTTGCATATTCCAATAATCCGCCATTGTCGATGAGTTCCTGGAAATATTCTCTGGAAACGAAGATATAGTCGATATTATCCTGTTCTCTTTCGCGGCGTGGTCTGGTGGTCATTGTAACCACGTGCTTCAACGGGAGAGATGTTTCTTTGAGTCTGTGCAAGACTGCGTCTTTTCCTACTCCGGATGGTCCGGAGAGAATAAATAAAGATGGCTTCCTGTGACGTGGGAGAAAAGATATCTTACGGCTGACCGTATTATCCATTACGTCCTAGTCAATTAACTGGGGTTCTTCTATCTGCAGTGTTTTTGGTTCCAGCTGCCGATACCTGCTGACAATTGTCTCAGGAGTTAAAGCGGACAGAATCACATGTCCGCTGTCATTTATAATCACAGCTTTTGTTCTCCTACCATTAGTCAGATCTATCAGTAACCCCTTTGACTTACTTTCCTGGACAGTCCTTTTTGTAGGAGCGGAATTCGGAGAAGCTATAGCAATTACGTTATTCATCACGATGACATTATTAAACCCGACATGAACCAGTTCTATGCTCATATTAATGCACCTCAATAGACCGTAATGGGAATACGTTCTTATATATTATACCTTGAGGAATCAATAAGCAAACTGAATATATAGAGTTAATGATGAAAATATAGCAGTTTTAGACTTTATTGACAAGGGGAAACGTAGAACACCGCATACTCATAATTAAAAACAGGCAGACGATGACATCACTTTACGAGAATCAATATTGAGCGTTATACTGAGAGGTAGGATCAAGTTGTAATAATGAAAATAATAGGGATACTATACCATCCGAGAAAAGAAACTGCAGGGACTCTAGCGGAAAAACTCAAGCAATCAATTGAGTCGAGGGGTATAAACGTCTGGACATCATCGGCATGGGAAGTGGAGGAAGCTCGAAAACAGGTAAACGGTACTGACCTGCTTCTGACAATTGGCGGAGATGGTACTATTCTCAGGGCTGTACAAACGATCGTGCCGGAGTCCGTTCCTATAACCGGAATAAACCTGGGGAATTTAGGTTTTATGACTGAATTGAGTGTTGAAGAAGTTGAAGACAGCCTGAATGACCTCATCGACGGAAAAGGCTGGATAGACGAAAGGTACCTCCTTGAAGCCGAAATTGTCTCAGATGATATGCAAAAATCACAGAAATTTTATGCACTCAATGATGTAGTCCTGGCTCGTGGTTCTATAGCTCGCGTGATTCACATTGAAGCCAGAATAAATGAAGAACTCCTGACTACCTACAAAGCCGATGGTGTTATAGTGGCTACAGCAACAGGCAGCACCGGATATTCACTTGCGGCTCATGGGCCGATCCTGTATCCGCAATCCAGAGAATTATTGCTGGTGCCGGTAGCTCCGCATCTAAGCTCATCATATTCGCTGGTATTACCCGATTCGGCGGTAATTAAACTCACCTTGATGACCTATCATTCCGCGACAATAAGTATCGACGGACACATAAATTCAAGTCTATCGAATAATATAGAAATTACGGTACGGCACAGTCTGAATACAGTAAAATTTCTAAGAATACACCCTCAGAATAAATTTTACAGCTCTCTTGAACGTAAGCTGAAAGGAAAGAACTAGATTGGGACAGGTAGAAAAAGCTAAAATTAACGATGCCATACAGATGCACAGGATAATAAATCTGTTTGCTGACCGTGGGGAGATGCTCCCACGCTCATTAAGCGATATTTATGAAAATATAAGAGATTACTTCATTTACAGGGAGGACAGTAAAGTAATAGCCTGCGCCGCACTTCATGTATGCTGGTCCGAACTGGCGGAAATTAAGTCGGTTGCGGTTGCCGAATTATACCAGGGAAAAGGATTTGGTAATTTATTGATAAAAGCCTGCCTTGAAGAAGCGAAGGAACTGGGAATTCCTACGGTGTTCTGTCTGACGTACCGACCGGGATTTTTTAGTCGGTTTGGTTTTACCGAAATCGATAAAATGGAACTTCCTCAGAAGGTCTGGAGTGAGTGCTATCGCTGTCCGAAATTCCCTAACTGTGATGAAATTGCCATGATTCTTCATATCGATAACGCAAAGGAAAATGACTGAAGAGAAGGTTTTATCTTCAGAACTGATTTACGAAGGCCGCGCCTTTACCGTACGTGTAGACATGATACAAACGGTTGATGGCCGGAAGACTACACGTGATATCGTTGAACACAGCGAATGCGTGGCAATAGTGGCTGTAGATCCTGACGGCAAGATTCTCCTGGTCAATCAATACCGCTTGCCAGTCGGTAAGCAGTTGCTGGAGATACCGGCTGGCGGTATCGATGGTGAAGAAGAACCCGTTGATGCTGTTCGACGTGAAATGCAGGAAGAAACGGGTTATCTTCCGAACAGGGTTGAAAAGCTCGGTGGATTTTACTCGGCGCCGGGATTTTGCACCGAATATCTCCACCTTTACCTTGCTACGGAACTGGAACCAAGCCGGCTGGTCGCGGAAGACACCGATAGCATAACCCTGGTAAGAATTGACCCTGAAGAAATTACGGGACTTATACACTCCGGTGAAATCTGTGACGCAAAAAGTATCGCGGGACTGCTGACATGGCTGGGCACCCGTAGATCAAACTGAACGGGAACTGCTGTTTCAACCGAGAGAACTGCTGAGTTGCCGACCGCCGATAAGGTGCATATGGAGATGTCCGACTACCTGGCCGCCCAGTTTACCGCAGTTGATAACCAGCCTGTAACCGTTTTTAGATATCCCTTCCTGATTTGCCAGCCGGTTCGCCGTCTGAATCATCTTGCCGGCAAGTGAAGCGTTGTCATCAGGGATGTCCAGTGTAGTCACAAGATGCTCAACAGGTAATATCAGGATATGGGTAGGGGCAACCGGGTTTACGTCACGAAAAGCAATAACCTCGTCGTCACGATAAAGAACGTCCGAAGGTATATCTCCAGCAATTATTTTACAGAAAATACACTCATCCATTACTCACTCCTGGCACACGGGTAATAATAATCAAACCAATGCTATCATACTCGCATACTGCAGGCAATACACTCAATGAAAGGCCGTATCCCTGTGATATAATGATGGTAAAATTAAATAATTGTCTGATAATAGGAGATCGGCTGGATATGGATACTGTAACGGTATTTCTTGGACTTGGATCGAACCTTGGAAATCGTCAGAAAAATCTGGACCTGGCTCTTGACCTTCTATCACAAAGGATGCACCTAAAAAAAGTGTCTTCGGTTTACGAAACCGATCCTGTGGGAAATACCGATCAGCCCAGGTTCCTTAATCTGGTCTGTCAGGTAAACACTCTGCTGGCTCCGAAGGAATTACTCACTCTGGTAAAAGGTATTGAACTGAAACTGGGAAGAATCCCTGCTAAAACGATAAACGCACCGCGAACTATCGATATCGATATACTTCTTTACGGTGATAAAATTATGAAGCTCAAGAAATTAACCATCCCCCATCCAAGGCTTGTAGAAAGGGCTTTCGTTCTCGTTCCGCTGGCTGAAATCGCTCCGGATGCTGTTCATCCCGTATCCGGGAAAACAATCAGGGAATTATTGAACGAAGTGACCGAGAAGCAGGGTGTTTTTAAATGGGAAGATGACGGTGAGGGTAAATAATGTACAGAGTTTCCATTGAACGGCACTTCGACGCGGCTCATTATCTTAGAGAATACGAGGGGAAATGCGAGAATCTTCACGGTCATCGTTATAAAGTTGTAGCGAATCTGAAAACTGATGCGCTTGATAAAACTGGTCTGGCTTTTGATTTCACGATTCTGAAGAAAAGTATCGATAAAATACTGGAAAGGTTCGACCATACTTGCCTAAACGATATCGAGCCTTTCACATCGATAAACCCATCCTCGGAGAATATAGCGTCGACAATATACGGTGAACTAAAACCGTACCTGGATGGGCAGATTGCCATAATCGAAAGTATACAGGTTTGGGAATCACCCGATGCCTGGATTACTTACTTCCCTGATTAAGTATCCTCTTCAGGCGGCAGTAGATTTGGAATGGTATCCTCGATCGGGTAGGTATGTTCGCATTTCCGGCAGGTAAGCGACCCACTGATAATCTCTCCGTCTTTTTCATCGGTAATCGCTAGTTCCAGATCACTCTTGCACACCGGACAAACGATAATATCCATTAATTCTTTTTTCATACCGAGATTATATCATATATTTTCAGACTTTATTGCTTTTTATTAGTAGTGCTATTAGTATGAATGTAGAACACCTGAATAATAATCGGAGGTTATGGAATGGATGTAGTATCTGAAATTACCAAGACGACACTTGCTGAGATTGAAAAAATTTTAACAACAAGAACCGTAGTCGGCGATCCCATGACAGTCGAGGGAATAACCATTATTCCTCTCATAAGTATCGGCTTCGGTTTTGGGGCAGGAGGAGGTTCCGGTAAAGGTGAGTCGAAACAGAAAGGCGAAGGATCGATGGGAGGTACCGGCGGAGGAGCCTGGGTCAGACCTGTTGCCCTGGTAGTGATCGACAAAGAAGGAAATGTCAGAATAGAGCCGGTTAAGCGAGGGCTGTCTTCTTTCGTTGAAAAAGTGACTGATACGGTTCCGAAGGTAGTCGAAAAGATTATTGACAGAAACCAGGGAAAAGAAAAGGAACCTGAAGGGGAAGACTAATTGCTGGCATTATACATTATAGTCGGACTGGTTGTGATCTTAATCCTGCTCCTGTGTATACCGGTTCAAACTATTGTGATAGTGGATACCGAATCCAGTAAGAAATATTCATTGATCGTGTCATGGCTGTTTGGAATTGTAAAAAAAGACCTTGGGGAAAGAAGACCGAAACAGATAAAAAAAACAAAAATACCCGCAAAGAAAAAGAGAGTACCAACTAGACTTGATGTTGATTTTGTATCCCGGATAGTAAACGCAGCCGGGTTGATCAAGCGATTCAAAGAACTTACTGCAGGTATATACAGGCAACTAAAGATAAAGGAAATATCGGGCGATCTTGTTGTTGGCCTCGAAGATCCTGCGTACACAGGTATGCTTTTCGCTGTTATCGGCCCGGCTAACGCTTTGCTGAATCTGCACCCGAGATACAATGTCTGCATCAGACCGTTTTTCGACGACGAGAACATCCTGAAAGGCAACCTGTACGGTAATATTAAAGTACGACCGATACGACTCGTCGGTCCTGTTTTAACACTTGCCGCTTCGAAAGAAGTGCGCCGGATCGGAAAAGATTACATGAAGAAGAAATGGTGGAGAGGGGGAAAGAGTAACTAACTACTTCTCTCTTGTTAAATCCACCAGTTCGATTTCGAAGGTAAGATCCTTCCCGACAAGACTGTGATTAGCATCAACCGTTATGGTTGTTTCAGTCACGTCGACAACCGGAACGTCTATAACCCTTCCGTTCGACTGCGTAAGTTGCAACTGGTCGCCAATTTTCGGATC
>Ga0154674_1101_pt1 | contig 11404 bp, 9 predicted proteins | sample Rifle2008BG13ft_FD_116103 | JGI IMG/M metagenome (GOLD analysis project Ga0154674, IMG submission 116103) | Chloroflexi bacterium RBG_13_46_14
TGAAAGGTCCAGCGATTTCAGCAGCTTTTCAGTACCTTCGCGGTCATCAGAAAAAGGCTTCAGGAGTTCGGTTGCCGGACCTACGGTTAATGACTCTGTTTCACGGATCGAACTCTGTGTTGCGGGGTCGAACAAGCGAATGCTTTCTATGGTATTGCCGAAGAACTCAAGTCTTGCCGGATTCTCACTAGTCGGCGGATATATATCCAGTATTCCGCCGCGATGGCTTATCGTTCCGGGGATATCCACTACTTCTTCGAGCCTGTATCCGATAGACTGCCAGAGGGAAATCAGGCGAAACGGATCCAGTTCCGCTTCTTTCCTGATAATATGCCCGGCTGAAAAGAATTCCTTTACATCAGGCAGTTTTTGTAAAAAAGCAGCAACAGAAGCAATGACAATCGGTGCTTGAGTTTCCTGTGTGCCATTCTCTGTAATACCTGCCAGCGCTGATAATGCCTGGATTCGTTCCAGTGAAGAGGTAATATCAGACGTGATTCGCTCATACGGCAGTGTATCCGGTTCGGGAAACAACCTGACATCAGCTTTGGAATGCCAGGCTGTCACCAGTTCGAACATCTTTCGGCTGTTTTCCGGCTGAGAGGTAACTATAATTACCGGCAACCTGAAATGTTCGTACAGGGAAGCGATAATGAACGGCTTGGCAGCATCCAGGATAGCAGCGCCTGAATTTCGGGAACCACTTTCCAGTTCTCGAACCAGTTTTTGATAAGCAGGCATCCCATCAGCAAGTGCCAGCAAGCCTGTTAAGTCCACGTTTACTCCTATTATACAAATTATACAAACAACTTTTAGGGCTAGCCATCACTGACTAGCCCTTTTCCCACTACCAGTTTAACACAGATTCACCTGTGATAATAGTCTGCTGTAATAACGCGTGCTATAATTAATCAATCCTTATTATTTAAGTATTTATCATGGCTAACAGGAAAAAGTCCGGACAGGATCAAAGCTCTTACAATCGAATAATTGTAAAACTTGGTACCAGCCTGCTTACAGGCGGTACGGATCACCTTGACCGTGAGACAATGTCAGGACTGGTAAACCAGATGGCGAATCTTCACAGCCAGGGTGTTGAAATACTCGTGGTATCTTCCGGAGCAATTGCCGCCGGAAGACACAAGCTGGGTCGAGTCAGAGACCGCAGAGGTATTCCTTACAGGCAGGTACTGGCATCTATCGGGCAAGGGCAACTGATGAATATATACGACCAGCTTTTCTCGGAATCAGGAATCACCGTTGCCCAGGCTCTTCTTTCTAAATCGGATCTTACCGATAGGGCTGGATATCTGAATGCCCGAAATACGCTTTTAGCCTTACTGGAATTGAAGGTAATTTGTATTGTTAATGAGAACGATGTGGTGTCGATCGATGAAATAAAGGAAGAAAAATTCGGCGATAATGACAACCTGTCGGCTATGGTAGCAAACCTTGTCGACGCTGATCTGCTGCTGATTCTCAGCGATATAGCCGGATTATATACTGCCGACCCGCATAGGGATGCCACTGCCAGTCTCATTCCGCAGGTGGATAAAATAGACTCCAGGGTCACAAAACTCGTCAAAGGAACAGCCGGATCTCTCGGTACCGGCGGGATGCTAACCAAGATTGAAGCCGCAAGACTGGCTACCTCCTCGGGAGTAGCGGTAGTAATAGCCGATGGCCGGGAACCTGATATCATTTCCAGGATTGCTGCCGGAGAAAAAATCGGCACTCTCTTTACCCCTGTCGCCGGAAGCCTGGAGAGCCGGAAACGCTGGATGATGAGCGGCCTGTCCACAAAGGGAAAACTGACAGTTGATCCAGGAGCGGCGGAAGCCTTAAAAAAGCAGAATCGCAGCCTCCTGGCTGCGGGAATTACCCAGACCGAAGGTAAATTTCAACGCGGCGATATCGTAAATATTTATGATCCCGAAGAAATTCATATTGGTTGCGGAATTACAAACTACAGTACAACGGATATCGCCGCCATAAAAGGTATACACTCGAAAAGTATCGCCGATACGCTTGGGTACGATTACGGTTCAGAGGTAGTCCACCGGAATAATCTGGTTATTTTATAAATTGCAGCAGGGAGTTAGATAAGATAACGACACTGAAAACCAACACGCTTTATCACGGTGATAACCTCGACATAATGCGCAGGGATATTCCTACAGAGTCCATTGACCTTGTATACCTGGACCCGCCTTTTAACAGTAATCGCGATTATAATCTTTCATACCAGGAAAGTGATGGTAGATCAGGAAGAAACAGGAAAGCGTTTTCCGACACCTGGAGATGGAATAAAACCTCTGAACACACACTGACTCAAATCAGAGAATCATCACCTGCACTGTATTCGCTGGTTAAAGGACTTGTAAAAGGCCTGGGACACACGCCGGTAGCCGCCTACCTGGTAATGATGACTCCACGGCTGCTGGAAATCCACCGCATATTGAAAAACACAGGTTCTCTTTACCTGCATTGCGACCCCACTTCCAGCCATTACCTGAAAATCTTACTCGACCAGATATTCAGTACTACTCATTTTAGAAACGAAATCGCCTGGTCGTACAAGGGTGGAGGAAGGTCTAACCAATACTTCGCCCGTAAACACGATATATTACTCTTCTATACAAAGAGCGACACGTGGACATTTAATTACCAGGATATCCTGGTAGACAGGACTAACCGGACGTACTTCACCGATGAGAACGGCAACAGATACTGGCTGAAATACGGAAAGCGATATTATCTCAAGCATGAAGGCAAGGTACCCGAAGACTGGTGGGCGGATATCGACCCTCTTCACGGACCGTATAAAGAACGGCTTGGCTATCCAACTCAGAAACCCCTGGCACTGCTGGAACGGATTATCAGGGCAAGCTCGAATGAGAGAGATATCGTCCTGGATCCATTCTGCGGCTGCGGTACGACCCTTGTCGCAGCCGAAAAACTCGGAAGAAAATGGATCGGTATAGATATCTCAGCCGACGCGATAGAAATTACTGAAAAACGGCTCAATGAGACATTTCCGGATATCGAACTCAAGATAAGATAATCCGGTAAGTTCCTGTTACTCCACCTCCAGAAGCTTGAATTCACTGGCCGCATCATAAACCCGGGTTGCTTTAACGTCCAGTATCTCGTATATGACAGCTTCGGCTACCAGCCAGGTCGTCACGCCGGGTCGCAGGCAGCCGGTCAGGGTTTTACCGGAACGGCCCAGTGCCCCATGAATATGAAGAACCGGTTTCCCTTCTTCATCAGGCGCCAGCACTCCAACCCCTGCGACTTCATGGGCTCCATCGACCGGCAGCAGAACCGGCTCCGGCGGCATTTCATCGGAACGTCGAGGTCCGACTACTACCTCACCGCCACCAATTCCACCGACCAGTATTACCTGGCCGACCGATATCTCTCGTTCCTCCGCAAACTTTTCTATACATTCGGGTATAACATCGCCATCCTCAAGGCGGATAACGAATACCCGACCGATTCGCCCTTCACTTACTTTCATATCTGTCCTCCCCTGAATAGAAGGTATTCGCAGTAGTTGTCAACTATGATATTAACATACAGGCACAGGTTACTTCATTTTTAGAAAAATCGGTTCAGATATACCAGGTTTATGATAGAATGATACAATCACAATAATACTGCCTCCGGACTATCGAGGAGAAAAGAATGGCTCTTGAACAATACCAGAGTGATATGGAAACCTGCTGCCGTTGTTCGGCATGCAAGTTCATACCGCTTGAAAAAGTAAAGGGATACGAACCGGTTAGTATCTGTCCCAGTATCACGTATAATGATTTTCACGCCTATTCGGGCAGCGGCAGGATGGGAATCGGCGTCGCTATCCTGGAAAACAGGCTCGAATATACTGACAAGCTGCTGGATGTGGTATATAACTGCATGACCTGCGGCGGCTGCGATATCTCCTGTAAATATGCGATGGATATGGAGGTATTGAAACCGATACTGGAAACCAGAATCAGATGCGTTGAAAACGGTCATACTCTGCCCGTACTCGACCGCCTGGTAGCCAGCCTGAGAACCCGGGGGCACATGGTTCCCGGAACGAAGATCAAGAGTGGAGACTGGCTGGAAGGGAAAGAAGCGAAAGATTACACCTCTCAGCAGTGCGAGGTAATTTTCCATGCCGGGTGCCGCACCTGCTTTAACAAAGATATGTGGAAAGTAGCCCGGAATACCATCGACCTGCTGCAACAAGCGGGAGTAGATATCGGTATAGCCGGAGACAATGAGTCATGCTGCGGCGGACGCGCCTACCAGATGGGATATAAGGAAGATGCCGTTAATCAGGCAGAAAAAAACATGGCAATCTATAGAAAAGCCGGAGTTAAAACTCTGGTTACCGGGTGTGCCGACTGTTATCACGCCTTCAAGGTTCTGTACGATGAGTTTGGTCTCAAGGGAAACCTTGAGGTACTGCACTCTACGGAATATCTTGCCAGGTTAATTCATGAAGGTAAGTTGAAACCTGCCAAAATTGTAAAACTGACCGTTACCTATCATGATCCCTGTCACCTTGGTAGACTGGGAGAACCTTACATACACTGGGAAGGCACACAGATACCCGGACATATAAGGATTTTCGACCCGCCGAAGGAATTCCGGCGGGGAACATACGGCATCTACGAACCTCCCCGGGAAATTCTCAGGAGTATCCCGGGCGTAAACCTGGTCGAGATGCAGAGGATAAAAGAATACGCCTGGTGCTGCGGTGCCGGCGGCGGAGTGACCGAGTCCAATCCGGAATTTGCAGCTTTTGCAGCAGGTGAACGTATTAGTGAAGCTGAAAACACCGGTGCAGAAGCTATAGCAACTGCCTGCCCGGGATGTGAAACAAGTTTTGGTAAGAGTATCAAAGAAAACGACAGCAGCCTGAAGGTATATGACGTGATCGAGTTGCTCTATGCAGCCGTAACATAAGAGGTGAGTTGACCAATGGCATTGAGTAAAGACCAGTACGCGGCATTTGAAGACATAGTAGGACCGAGATATATATCGTCGGATCCGGTAATCCTTGATTCGTACGCATGGAGATCGGGATTGCTGGCCGGTATGGAAAAATTCACACCGAGATTCGAAGCCATCCTGCTGCCGGACAGTACGAAAGAAGTCCGGGCTATCGTGAAACTATGCAATAAGTACAACCTGCAGTTTAAGGCATCGAGCACAGGCTGGGGAGTGTATAACGACGCTCCCGGACCGGGCGTAGTCAGGCTGGATTTGAGACGAATGAACCGTATCCTCGAAATCAATGAAAAGAACATGTACGCAGTGGTCGAACCTTACGTAATCGGCGCACAACTGCAGGCCGAGTGTATGAAGCGAGGCTTTATATGCAACCAGTGCGGTGCCGGCGCGAACTGCTCGGCACTCCCCATAGCCGCCCACCAGGGAGTCGGTCACCTGAGTCAGAGCGCCAGCTACGGTGAACGCAACCAGCTTGCCCTGGAGTGGGTAACTCCGGACGGCGAGGTAGTCCAGTTCGGTTCACTCGGCTCACTGGATGAATGGTTTTGCGGCGACGGGCCGGGACCATCCCTGAGAGGAATCGTAAGAGGTAACGTGGTACCTCTCGGCGGACTGGGAGTCTTCACCAGGGCGGCGACCAAAATATATCACTGGCCTGGACCGGATACTTTCCCGATAGAAGGTATTTCACCCCACTACGCACCGAATGAGATACCACCACACTTTATGATCGGATTTTACTCGTTCCCTTCCCTGGAAAAACTCATCCTGGGCGTCCAGAAGATCAGTGAGAGTGAGATAGCCTACGAACTGATGGGCTTTAATGCGGCTATGGCGGCATCGAACATGGCTACAAGCAACGAGGAAGATATCAGACTCTTCAACGAATTCAGGCAGATGGTGCAGGGACCCTGCTTCATGATAATCATCGCCGGTAATTCGAAAAATGACTTCGACTACAAGACAAAGGTACTGGAACTCATAATCGAAGAGACTGAAGGCAAATCACTGGATAAGATGGTGGAGGATCCGAAGGTTGCCGGCGGCTGTTTATGGCGCTGGCTGCGAAGTACCGGCTCTATCAGGGAAACCTTCCGAGCCAGCGGTACTTTCGGCGGCGAGGTTGGCGGTACGGATGTCTTCCCGCTAATGGCCGAATATATCAACATCACCGCCCGGGCGAAGGATGATCTCATTAAACGCGGCCTGGTATATAACGACGATACGTCTCCCTTTACACAGTCATTCGAGCACGGTCATTACGGACATGGTGAATTATTAATAAGGTACCACCCGAATCCTGATACGTTCAGGGCGTTGACCGAGGAATTCATGGCGCAGGCAAATAATACGGCCATAAACCAGCATTTCGGAGTGCCCGCCCACGTCTTTGGTGACACTTCTCACGATTTCTACGGTCCGAACGCTTCGAACTACCATAAGTGGCTGAGAGAGATAAAGAAAACCTTCGACCCCAATAACGCCTCGGAAGGAAGTTATTACATTACCGATAAATAACCGGAGTATTTTCAGCGATCCAGGAGTAGTACGATGAGCAATGCTATCGATGAACTTGAAGCAAAAGGAAAGGCAGCCAGGGAAGCTTCCCGCAAACTGGCCTATATACAGGCTGATGTAAAGAACACTGCGCTGAAGAATATATCCGATGATCTGAAGTCAAAGAAAGATGAAATCTTATCCGCCAATAAACTGGACTGTGACGCGGCAAAGGAATCGGGGATGGACAATACCATGCTCGATCGCCTGCTGCTTACTCCTGACCGACTCGATGGTATGGCATCGGACGTGATGTCTGTTGCAGCCCTGTCTGATCCGGTGGGTGAAATATCCGATATGCGAACTCTTCCCAACGGACTGGTAGCAGGCAGGAAACGCGTACCGCTGGGTGTACTCGGAGTTATTTACGAAAGTCGGCCCAACGTTACAGTGGATATCTCGGCACTCTGCATAAAATCCGGCAATGCCGTTATACTGCGTGGCGGCAGGGAAGCTATTCACTCGAATACCGCTCTGACCGGGCTGGTAAGTAAAGCAGCGGAAAGAGCCGGAATACCTGCCGGTACTATACAGTTTATTGAAAATACCGACCGTTCACTGGTCGAACACATGCTAAAAATGAACCAGGTAATAGACCTGCTGATTCCGCGCGGTGGTGCCGGACTGATAAAGTATGTCCGGGAAAATGCGACAATGCCGGTAGTAGCCGGAGGTATAGGTGTATGTCACACCTATGTAGACCTGGCTGCCAACCTGAAGAATGCCGCCGCAATCGCCTATAACGCCAAGGTGCAACGTCCGACAGTCTGTAATGCTATGGACACGCTGCTGGTACATGCAGACATTGCGGAAGCATTCCTGCCAATGACAGCCGCTGAACTTGCCAGAGCCGGCGTCGAGATGCACTGCGACAGCAGGGCAATGGATATTCTTAAATCAAACTCATCTCTGAAACTGGTCGGTGCGGTAGAAGAAGACTGGGGGAAGGAATACCTGGCGCTTATCGCCGCCATCAAGGTCGTGGACTCACTGGATGAAGCGCTCGATCATATAGCACGTTATGGTTCGGGACATTCCGAAGCCATCATTACCGAAGACTACAGTGCCGCAATGAGATTTCTAAACGAGGTGGACGCCGCCTGTGTCTACGTAAATGCCAGTACAAGGTTTACTGACGGCGCGCAGTTCGGACTGGGAGCGGAGGTAGGAATAAGTACCCAGAAAATGCATGCCCGGGGTCCTCTGGGCGTAAAAGAACTGACTACCTACAAGTGGATTATCTACGGAAACGGTCAGGTAAGACCTTAGTTATCAGCCGATCCCTCTAATACCTGCTGCTGCCAGGGCTTTTTTCTGGAATTCGAATAATTCTTTGATTCCTTTGTCCGCAAGCGAGATTACAGAATCCAGATTTTCCTTGTTATAGGTCTTGCCTTCGGCAGTTCCCTGCACCTCGATGAATTCGCCGTTGCTGTTCATGATGATGTTGAAGTCAGCCCCTGCCTGGAAGTCTTCATCATAACACAGGTCGAGGAACAGGTTGTTGTGAACGATACCGACACTTATTGCAGCGACGGCATATCTTAATGGTACGCTTGATAATATCCCCATATCGGCAAGATTCTGCATTGCCAGGTAGAGGGCAACGTAGCTGCCGGTAATTGCGGCCGTTCGTGTACCACCATCAGCCTGTATTACATCGCAGTCGACCTGCAAAGTCCTGCCACTCAGGGCGTTAAGATCCGCCACGGCACGCAGAGAGCGGCCGATAAGTCTCTGTATTTCCTGGTTTCTTCCGGATATCCTTCCCTGCACGGAATCACGAGGTGTCCGTGTAACCGTCGCTCTCGGCAGCATAGAGTATTCTGCCGTGATCCAGCCGCTTCCGCTGTCCCTGAGAAAACCCGGTACACGCTCATCAACGCTTACCGAACACAGAACATGCGTTTTGCCAAACTCGATTAGTGCTGAACCTTCCGCAAAACTCTGTACTCCGGTAGTTATTTTTACCGGACGCATCTCATCCCAGGCACGCCCATCCGCTCTCCTCATAACAAAATGGTCCTTTCCGTGTTAATAGAATATTCCAGAGTATAGCATCTGAAGTTCGCAGTGGCAATAAGTATCGATATTCGATCGCACATCAGAAATCGTGATCCTGTATGAACTCCAGCCGTAAAACCTGCCTGGTATCATCTGTTACCTTCACACGATCATCAATACGATATCCTGCAATCCAGATTATCTGCTGTGGAGAACAGACCACCGGTACCCTCTTCCGCCAGGTCCTGGGTATCTTAACGTCTATCATGTATACCCCTACCTTCTTAGGCTGGCTCATCCCCAGCGGAAAAAACCTGTCAGCGGTTTTCCTCGGACGTACTGTTAACTCATTCCCAACCTTATCATAATCGAAGTAAGCAATGAAATTATTGTCTATATCGCCCATCTTTTCGAGGGAAACAAAATCGGCGGAAACTCTCCAACCGGGAAACTCGGTCTGTCCCGGCACATTCAGTACATGCTCGCTGTCCAGAGGAGGTAGAGAAGACAGTGATGCTAACTCACGAGTTAACAGAAAACGATCATATTCCACGATAAATAATAATCCTTCGGGGAGAGTTATCCGCTTGCCTGCCTGCAAATCCAGGGCATCCATTATTAGTTCGATATGCCGAACTTCAATGTCCTTCAGGCTGCCTGAAATTATTTCGATCGACTGTCTTAACAGGTGCCTTTGCAAAGCTGGTAGTAAACCCAGGAATCCTTTTTTATCGAGGATAACGGTGTTCTTTCGTGTCTCTACTACGCGTTCCCAAAGTTCACCGGCAGCAGCATCCAGGAAATCAAGTTCATCTCCGGCAATACGGGCATTCCGCAGTAGAGCCTCTCCAAACTGCCTGTTATAGTCTTTCAGAAGCGGAATAAGTTGATGCCGTATCCTGTTCCTCAACGGAGCCAACGACTGGTTCGAACTATCTATCCTCGGTTCATATCCGTTTGCACGACAGAAATCCATAGTTTCATCGCGGTCCATTTCAAGCAAAGGTCTGAGGACTTTCACGGTCCCAAGGGAAGAATTCAACCGGGTTATGGGTTGAAGCCCCCGGAGCCCCCTTGTGCCGGTACCTCTGATGAGATGCATGAGGATAGTTTCGATATTATCATCTCGCGTGTGCCCTACCGCGACAGCATCAGCCCCGACAGACTTTGCTGTTTCCGCCAGAAAATCATATCGTACTTCACGGGCAGCTTCTTCTAACGTGCCACCGTGTTTCATTCGATATTCGACCACATTACGTTTGTCTATGGTTACAGGCAAAGCCAGTTTCTGCCCAAGCTTTGATACGTATTCGGCATCGTTTTCAGACTCCTTATCCCTGAGCTTATGGTTGAGATGAGCGATATAGAGGTCGATACCTAACTCATCACGCAATTTCATCAGTAAAAGAAGAAGGCATACGGAATCGGGACCTCCGGATACGGCTACGAGCAGTTTACCTGTATCAACAAGCAAGCTGTTGTTCCGGATGAATTGTAGTACCCGCAACTCAAGAGATTCCATAGGTTTCCCTGTCTTTAAACTCATAATTTCCCTGTTATGATATTCCCTATTGTTAACAGAATACGGTGTTTTCTTCAACAGCAATATATTAAGGCTCGAACCGGTGATTATTATCTGTGATGGAGATCCTGACTCGTATTCGTACTAATACAGGTACTGATGTAATAAGTAATTTCCGGATTAATTACCGAGTATCAGTTTTGTACGAGATATCGAAAGAGGATATCGTTTGAAACCAAGAGCAAGCGTAACCTGCTCCGGTCGTCCCGAACCGTTGCTGCCACAGCGTAGCAGCATAGTTATCGTGCATCGTTCATCGTCCGATGACTCCAGCTTGATATCGTCGATCAACTCCCTTAGATCGTATTCGCGTTTACCGGTGTCTCTTTCGTGGTACCAAGGCAGTTTTTCCGATGATAGCAGTGATGCAATAGCAGATTCGATATCCTCCGGACCATGCTCTCTGTCCACTTCAATCCTGTACTCAGCTTGACGGACCTGTGATTGTAATGAAGGAATCATAACACCTATCTTCTGTACTCCCAGTATTGAAATTCCGGTCGGAAGCTGCTTGTTTACCACGTCCGTAAACCAGTGCGGTGATACGGAGTCCGATGTATAGACATCAAGCAGTTCGGATTCACCGGTAACGCCAACAGCCAGAGGGACAGCCAGCGATAATCTCGGATGAGGACTGAATCCTTCAGAGTACGCTATCCGGATTCCGGTACGCGTCAATGCTCTCTCCCATAATCGCATAATATCAAGATGGGAGATATATTTAATCTCGTCTCCCCTGGTAAATCTAATCCTGAGGCGCTGCATTTTCACCCCGCACTTTCGGCCTCGATAGCAGGACTTTTTCTATTTTCATTCCGCGCATTTCAGTGATTGTCAGGTTCATGCCGCGGTATCGCAGTCTCTCTCCGGTCCTCGGTATTCGTCCGAGGTGACTCATAATAAATCCGGCAACGGTTTCGTACTCTTCACTTTCAGGTAAACCCAGATCCATCTCGGCATTTGCTTCCTCGATATTCATCCCTCCGTCTATCTGAAAGGTATTTTCATCGATAGCCTCGTACTCTTTTTCAGCTTCGGCAAATTCATCTCCCACGGCACCGACTATTTCCTCGACCAGCAGGCTTAAACTCACGATACCGGCAATACCGCCATATTCATCTACTACCGCAGCCATCCGGTAATTCCTGTCTCTCATTTCATTGAACAACTCATCAATTAACTTGGATTCGGGGGTGAAATATATAGGCCGTATCAGTTCATCGATCGTATCTTCAAGCTCCATCGTTTCCT
>Ga0154674_1106_pt3 | contig 11168 bp, 9 predicted proteins | sample Rifle2008BG13ft_FD_116103 | JGI IMG/M metagenome (GOLD analysis project Ga0154674, IMG submission 116103) | Chloroflexi bacterium RBG_13_46_14
TCCGAGCACAACACCATCGGCTTTCTTTTTCAGCAGCATCCATGTTTCGGGATCATCCGCGAATGTATTGCCTGCTTTTACATGAAGCACGGTCTTCACCTCAGGCATATTTTTCGCGAACCACTCCTGAACTTCCTGTAAAAATTCATTTGAACCGGCAAAGCCGGTATCGACAAGATAGATAGTCTTGCCTTCCAGAGTATCCAGGCGTTCAGCCATTTGCCTTGGAAGATCGTCAATGTCCATAACGGGCTGGGTCTTCGGATCGAATATGGACATCATTTCCGATCCCGGCTCCCCGCGCCTGCCGAATTTCCCGGCAGGCTGCCCCCTGGGATCGAGTACAATAATCTTTGAATCGTTCATACACAGCTCTCCTGATTTTTTCAGGCTTGAACGGATTAAGTAACTGATTCCAAACCTGAAGAATATTATAGCACTCTCTGTACATGAAATTCCAAAACATAGCCATTTTAGTGGATTCCTGGTTATCACAAAAAGTTCTCGATATGGGGTATCGGAAATCGTGCCGGTTCCCGGATAAGACATAAAAGAAAAACCCCCGATGATGTATCACAGGGAGTTTTTCACAAGTATTTAAGATTTCTGAACACTTTTTAGATAGATATTCGGCGTTTAATATATGGATGTTTTTACGGGTTCTTTTTTATAAATTAATTCACAACCAGTTCGGCAAATTCCGCAGGGAAATACCTGCCCTGGCTGACATACCTGATACCTCTGATAAGGTCGGAACTGGCGGCCTTCTTGGGTATGAAGCCAAATGCTCCCGACTGTTTGGCAACAATCATATTTTCCTCTTCGTCATACTGGGTGAGTATTAAAACCTTAGTTTCAGGATACTTCTCGCTTATCAATTTGGTAGCTTCTATTCCACTCATCACCGGCATGAAGATATCCACCAGGGCTACATGGGGTGAAAACCTCATTACTTTATCCACGGCATCCTGTCCGTTCACTGCTTCACTGATTACCTCCATGTCTTTCTGTAGCGATATCACTGCCGATATTCCTGTTCGTATCATCGTATGATCGTCGACCACCAGTATTTTGATCGTTTTTGTTTTAGCATCCAGCAGACTCCTGATCCTTGGTACCAGAGAAACCGGTTCGATCGGCTTGGACAGGTATTCGTCACCGTCCACCCGAATATTCTCAAACGTACGTAATCCCCTGATATTCTGTTCGCCCTGTCTTGCGTCGATTACCAGAATAGGAATATCCTTGTACCTGGGATGTTTCTCAAGCCACTTATACATGGTAAAAGTCTGACCGGCAGGCGCCAGGGTTCCCAGAATAATAACGTCCGGTTCTGATTCCATCATCTCCATGGCGTGTTCTTTATCCGATGTAGTGAAAACCTTATATGCTTTTGCTTCCATTGTTCGGCGACAGGATTCGACGAAAGCCGGTTCATCATCGATAATCAGTATCTTTTCTTTCTTTTTCCTTGTAACTGGTTTTTTTGTGGATACCCCTCCCCTGGCGGATTTTTTTCGGCTTCTTACTGCTTTCTCAGTCATTTTTCTTTCCCTCCTCTTCGCTTATTTACACTATGTCAGCCCTGATCCTGTAATAGTCAGATTATCGAGAAGGAACACTTACAGCGCTGGATGCTTCTATAATTTCAGGTACGATATGTTCGTTTCCTACAGCCATGATATGCACACCGTCGCATAGCTTCTCTTCCCTTATTTTCCTGATAAATCGCGCCGCTATTTCCATTCCCTTTTCCAGTCCTTTGCCTTTTTCAACTGATGCTAACTCGTCGATGATTTCCTGGGCGACCAGGATGCCGGGAACGTTCTTATTCATATACCTTGCCGCTCCAGCCGAACTCAGGACTATGATACCTGCCAGTATCTTTACATTGAACCGGGAGGCATATTGCATAAACCTCCGGAAACTCGCCAGGTCGAAAATCCCCTGGGTCTGGAAAAATCTGGCTCCTGCGGATACTTTCTTATCGAACTTTATTAGCTGCGGTTCGATAAAATCCGCTTCCGGGTGAACTGAGGCGCCCGCGAAAAATTGCGGCGCCTTATTTAATTCATTGCCGGCAGTGTCATATCCGGATTCAAGCGTTTTTATTATCTCCAGGAGCTGCACTGAATCCGCGTCGAATACCGGTTTTGCTTCCTTATGATCCCCAACATCAACGGAATCACCTGTAAGACAGAGTACGTTTACTACATTCCTGGAATAAGCGAACATCAGGTCTGCCTGGAGTGCCAGTCGGTTCCTGTCTCGGCATGTCATTTGAAAAATCGGTTCTCCTCCATGTTCTTTTACCAGCAGGCAGCCACCCAGTGAAGGATAACGCATCACCGAACTCTGATGGTCTGTGATATTAATAGCATCGACCTTATCTTTCAACAGGTCGATATGATGTATCATCTCGGTAAGGTCAACTCCCTTGGGGGGACCGATTTCGGTAGTGATAATAAACTCACCGGAATTGAGTTTCTCTTCGAACAAAGAATTAGCCACTTTTCCCACCTCCGACGTCGCTGGCGACACTCGTGATTCTCCTCGGTCTTGGTATTGCGCGGAAATTTCGAAGAGGGTAATAGCGTCTGATTTTTTCAAGCTGCTGGAGACGTTCCAGCCGTTCATATATCTGTATCCAGGCACAATCCATTTCCATGTTAGCTTCACATTTTCCGTTTTTTGTGCCGGCACAGGGTCCATTAAGTATTCCCTTTGTACAGCGTGTAATCGGACAGATTCCGGCGGTATCTTCCAGGCGACAGTCTCCGCAAGCCGCGCATCTTTCGTCCCAGATGCCGGATTCTTTCGTCATTCCCATAAATGATGTATTTACACCGGGCAATACAGGTGTATCCGCCAGCTTTTCAGCAATTGCCTGAACTCCTATCCCACAGCCGAGAGACAGTACGGCATCGATGCTACTTACTCTCTCTTCGAGTAGTTCGAGGAACTCCGGGTCGCACTGTCTTTTCAGAGTCAGTTCGTAGAAATTATGATAGGCATCGCCGCTCCGTGTCTGTGCCAGTCGCAAAGCATCATGGAGAAAGGACACCTCGTTTTCACCACCGGCATTGCACACAGTCATACATGTTCCACAACCGATAATCATGACATTCTCATATGGTGTGATCATCCTGACTATTTCATCCAGCGGTTTCTGTTCTGCAACAATCAATCTCTCACCTCCTGTTTTATTATCGATGCCAGGAAAGAACCTGATATCTCTTCGAATGCTTCGTTGATCTCTGTAACCGGATCGGTGCCGGCAGTTCCGGGGATGAACAGCTTGAGACGCTCTGGTTCGATTCCTATTGATTTCAGAACACCTTTCACTTTATTAACCCGTTTCATAACCTGTGCAGCGGTATTATCCCTGGCACACTGGTCTCCGCATCCGGCAATAAATACGCCTTCCGCTCCACCTTCGAATGCTCTCAACAGGTGTGAAGGTTCCACTTTAGCAATACACAATACCGGTACTATCCAGACACCTGCTTTAGTTCCCCTCCATAAACCGCCAAGTGTACCGGTACCGAATAATCCGTACTGACAGCAAAATCCTATAATAAAGGACTCGCGCTTCGACTCTGCCGCAGACCTGAAGACGTGATCCAATTCCTCGTCGATAAGCCTTTTTTCTCTGGTATTTCTCAGAACTATGGCGTTTGCCGGACATTCTGCCACGCAGATCCCGCATGCCTGGCATTGGTCGGCAGGTATGTTTATGGTTCCGTGTTCATCCAGATACGGGACATGATAAGGACAGACGCGTAAACAGGTCAGACAGGTAGCGCACTTGTCCTGGAAGAGAATTTCCGCACCTATTCCGCACCGCAGACATCTCCTGGCTTCGTTTATCGCTTCCTCCCAGCCGTAACTCAGCTCTATCGGTTGAAAATCTTTTGTACGAAGCTCAGGAGGTAGCACCTGCGGCTCGCTCCTGCCTATCCTCCGTATTGCATTTATTGTCTCGGGCTTTAATTCGCGATTTACCTTACCTCGCTCCACTTTTTGGCTTGATGGATACCTGTGCTGCAAGTAATCGTCAATCCGGTTTGCTGCCATCCTGCCGGCAGCCAGCGCTTCGGTGACTGTCGCCGGGCCTGTTACCGCATCTCCGCCGGCAAACACTCCTTGCCGGTTTGTTGTCAGGGTAACCGGATCAACCTGTATGGTACTCCCTCTTCCTATACTTACCCGGAAATCACCTGGTGTCTGTGGTGCCTGTCCGGTGGCAATAATAACGGAATCGAATACCTTTTCCTTTTCACTGCCCGCGACGGGAATGGGTTGCCGACGCCCGCTGGTATCCGGTTCACCGAGTTTCATTTTTACGCAGGTAAGGTAGAGTTTCCCTTCATTTCTCGTAATTCTGGTTGGTGTTGTCAGGTATTGAATCCGGATATTTTCTTCCAGTGCCTGTTTCACTTCCTCAGGATCTGCTGGCATTTCTTTATTACTTCTACGGTAAAGGATAGTCACTTTTTTTGCCCCGAGTCTTGCCGCGGTACGTGCGGCGTCGATAGCAACATTCCCTCCACCCACAACGGCAACACTGTCGCCAGGCACCGGATGTAATCCCAGGTTTACCTCTCGCAGAAACGTCGCTCCGTCTATCACTCCTGGGCTCTCCTCTCCTTCTATTCCCATTTTCAGGCTCTGGTGAGCGCCTATGGTAATAAATATAGCCTTATATCCGAGTTCGAACAATACGTCGAGTGATACTACTCGCGTATTCGTCCTGATTTCCACACCTATCTGGGTCAGTCGATAGACTTCCGTATCGAGAACTTCTCTCGGAAGTCTGTATTGAGGGATACCCACTCTCAGCATTCCGCCAACCTCTGTATGCGCTTCAAAGACAGTCACCGTGTATCCTAACATCCTGAGATAATACGCACAGGACAGACCTGCCGGACCCGATCCTACTATCGCCACCTTCTCCGAATGCTTTGTTTCAGCTTCGGCTTGTACCATGCGATCGCCGCCGAATTCCACGGCAAACCTCTTTAAAGATCGTATTGCTATCGGACTATCTACCTGGGCACGACGGCATTTATCTTCGCAGGGATGAGTACACACATGAGCACAGATCGATGGAAATGGATTCCCCTCCCTGATTATCTGGAGTGCTTCCATCACTTTGCCCTGTGCAACAAGGTCTACGTATTCACGGATATCCATTTTCAACGGGCAAGCATCCTGGCAGGGAGGAACCAGGCTATTATCGTACTTCTTTTCCTTATGACCGGCGGCAATGACCTGTCTCTCGTTTTTTACGACCGAATTCATCACTCTCCCCCCTTTAATAATCTTGCTAACTTAATAGTATTCGCCGGAGATATTTCTTCAATGGGCTATTACAGGGAAGAGAGGGGAATTGTATCTGGATTACGCATTAGGAAAAGACCCTGAATATATATTAGGGAAAATACTGGCTGTTAGCGGATAGAGGGAATTCGTTCAGAAATTATGAGAGGATAATACGTTTACGGATGGCATACCTGATAAGATCAGTCTTGTTATGGATGTTCAGTTTATTCATCAGGCGAGTTTTGTACCATTCGACTGTCTTCTGGCTGACTACCAGTAAGGAAGCGACTTCTTTCGCAGTATGTCCCTCGGCAACCAGTTTGAATACTTCCTTTTCTCTGTCAGTCAGAAGTTTGTAAGGATCACGTTCATCGTCAAGGGATGATGTTTTATGTTGATAATCTTTAACAAGAACGGTAGCTGCTTCAGGCGACAGATACGAATCGCCATTATAAGCGGTCTGTATCGCCGTAGCAAGTTCCGAAAAAGCCGACATTTTCGTTACAAAACCGCGTGCTCCCGCTTCGATTACAGGGATCACGTATTCACTGTCATCATACTGGGTCAGCACTATGACCTGGATACCGGGATATTCCTTTTTTAAGCGCCGGGTGGTTTCAAGTCCTCCCATTACCGGCATTGCCAGGTCCATCAGCACTACGTCGGGAGGATTTTGCCGGATTTTTTCGAGAGCTTCGATACCATCCGAAGCTTCGCCGATTACCTCGATGTCTGATGAAAGCGATAATAAAGCACGGACACCAGCCCGCACCAGGGTATGGTCGTCAACTATCAGTACTTTAATTTTCCGCATTCTCGCTATCCTTGTGAACCGGAAGTCTGGCGATGCCTTTTGTGCCTTTTCCCGGTTTTGATTCCACGTATCCTTCCCCGCCTGCCAAATGCAGTCTTTCTCTCATCGTAAACAGCCCCGCACCTCTTCCGCTTGATTCTACACGGGTGAGTTTACTGACATCGAATCCTTTTCCATCGTCCTCGATTACCATTTCACACTGATTTTCGTCACATTGCAGTTTAATAGATGCGTGCTTTGCCTCTGAATGTTCCCTTATATTACCGATCAAACCCTGGGCGACGCGGAACATGGTGATCTCTACCTCGGAGGGAAACCTGCCCTCGGTGCCGATGAAGTCAGCTGATACCTTGATACCCAGCGACTCCAGTGTATCCTTAGCATAACGGTGTATTGCTGCAGCCATTCCGAGTTCATCCAGGAGTGTAGGACGCAGCTCTTTCATTATTCTGACGACTTCATACCCCGCATGGACTGCAAAAGCGTGGGTTTCTTTCACCATTTTGAGAAACTGTTTATCATCGATGCCTTTCATTTCAGCAAGCGTCATTATTGCCTGAAGGCTTAATGTCATACTGGTAATTGCCTGACTCGTATCATCATGTAATTCTCTGGCTATCCTTTTCCGTTCTTCTTCCTGGGCAGTAAGAGAAAATCTCAGAAGTGCTCTGTATCTTTCACCCAGTCTGGCCAATCGTTCGTGCAATCGTGCCTGTTCGATCGTACTGCCAAGGTAATCACCGATAGAGCTTAGAAGCGACATTTCATCGACGCTGAATCTACCTGCCACGTGGCTGGCAATATTCATCACTCCAACAACCCGTTCTTTTGCCTTAAGAGGGATACTCACAAAACCCTTGAGTCCCTCGGAATCTATCAGGTCAGGATTTGCGGTACGTTTATCTTTTGAAATATCTTCCAGGATAATAGGTTCGCCGGTCTCAGCCACGGCTCCGGCAATTCCTTCACCAACCGAAATTCTGATCGTCTCGGCATATTTCGTCGAAAGCCCGCGGTACACATGATAATGGAGCGATTTGGTGTTTGCGTCGACGAGTAAAATCCCGCCGATGTCACCATTAATAAGTTCGAGAACGCTGTCCAGTGCGTTGGAAAGTGTGGTATCGAGATCGTGAAATCCACTGAGAGCGCTCGATATCTGGCTGAGCGCTAATAACTGGTGATGACGCCGGACAATCTGAGTTTCAAGTTCCCTTTCCGCTGTCACGTCTTTTCGCAACTCAATGACAGCGGTAATATTGTCGTGTTCATCATGAAGAGGGAATGCTGTAATCTTGTGATACTTTATCGCATCCGGGAATGAAACCGGATGAATAATGGTGGCCTGTTTCCCCTTTTCTACGACTCTCTTCAGGAGACAATCCCAGAGAGGTTCGCTACAGGGAGTTTCTCTGTTATGGAGTACTTGATAGCATAACTGGCCAATAGGAGATTCTGCTTCATTCTGAATTCTATTACGCAGCACCGAATTAACATAGATTATCCTGTGTTCATTATCGATGATGACTATTTCATCTTCGATAGCGTCGAGGACGTCCTGGAGGATTGCTTCCAGTCCGGCACTTTTAATAGACTTTCGTACCGTGCTTCCAGTACTCTCCATTTTGCCACCATACCACTGTACTCTTGAGTTCAAAGTATCTCATTCGATACAATATGTCAATAAGTAAAAACCCCTGTAAAAATACATCCATTATATGAATAGAAAATTCCTTGGAGCGAGTGTACTTGAACACAGATAACATTCAGGGTTTCAGCCGGCATTTTGATATAATAACCAGTAAAAACCCTAAACGGACTTGCCGGGAAACCAGCAAGTCCGTTTGCATTCGTCTTCGGAGTTTCTATCTCTAATTCTCAGGTTCGGCTTTTTCTCGCTCTTTCTTTACGTTACTCTGTGGTTTGGTGGGAGGATTCAGCAGAACTTCGGCAGATTCACCCATATTATTTGTATATCCTGCGGTAGTCGATATCTCCAGGAATACAAAAGGCTTGGTAATTTTCTTTACCTTGAGGGGACAATGCATTAGTCCCGGGGGTATTGAAACAATTGTTGCGCTGGTGATTATATGCTCTTCCTGTTCTTCGCCAAGACAGATGCTTATTTCCGCGCCTAAATCATTTATGTCTTCAGGATTTCCACCGATGAAGCAAAGCAGCTCATGAAAATCATGGGAGTGTGGCATCGGTGCTTCATAGTTTGTGTTTATGCAATGGTATCCGAGAGTAGTGCCGTTTCTAAACTCATTATGATGGGCGAATATCGATGTACCTGTCATTCCCGGTTCCGTATCTTTGTAAAACGGACCTTTGATAATGTTTCTCCAGTATTTCTTTTTTTCCATTTATACTCTCCTATAGTATTTCATTTGACAACCGAAAACTCTATATTTATATACTTTCCTGGACTTCAGGTCAACTGTCACTGTATTCATACTATTCATTTCATGCCTTTCAACTAACGTGGAAAGACACATACAGAGAGAGTTTTTCAGGCATGGAAAATGGACGGATATAGTGTTACAATGCCACTAGAGTTATATATCAATCTCCCATTATCAAGAAAACGGGAATTATCGTAATGTGAATACCTCGCATTACTATTTATACCTTCAAGGATCAACGCATTGAAGAAATATTCCGTAACGATCCTGTTATTCGTGTTACTTAGCATAGTTTCGCTGACACCAGCAAGCTGTAACGGTGAACGCCTGGAAAGATTCGAGGAAAGTCGTTCACTCATGGATACATTTGTCACGATTGTTATTTATTCGAGTCCGGAAACCGCGCAGGAAGCGATCGATGCGGCTTTCACCCGCATCGAAGAAATAGAAACCATCGCCACAACCTGGGATATCAAAGGAGAAGCCTACCGGTTAAACGAATCCGGATACATGGATAATCCGTCTGAAGAACTTATCGAGTTGATTAAACTCTCTCTTGAATATAATGAAATAACCGGCGGCTGTTTCGACATCACCGTCCAGCCGCTACTCGAACTCTGGCAATACGACGCCGATGATGAAAAGCAGTTCTGGGAGCTGGAAAAATCCGATCAACTCTCAGCAATCGATGACGCGATGAAGCTGATCGGAAGCGATCGCATAATAACAGACGGCAATTCTATCAGGTTGAAAGAAGGCAGTAGTATTACACTCGGCGGGATCGCAAAAGGCTACGCAGCCGATGAAGCCCTTGAAACCCTTCAAAGCCTGGGGATTAAACACGCTCTGGTAAACGCAGGGGGTGATATCAGGACTCTGGGAACCAAGCCGGGGGGAGATGGCTGGAGTATAGCACTGGTCAATCCTGATGATACGACCCAGAGTCTCGCCACTTTTATGGTGGAAGGTCAGGCCGTTACCACATCTGGTAACTACGAACGCTATTTCAATCCCGATAAATCTGCACATCATATTATCAACCCTAAAACAGGTTTTTCAGCAGATGAGTGTATCAGTGTCACAATAATTGCAGAGAGTGGGACACGTGCAGATGCCCTGGCAACCGGAGTATTCGTTCTTGGTCCTGATGATGGTATGGCTCTTGTTGAAAAACTTGATAACGTAGAGGCGCTGATAATCGATACATCGCGGAATATCTACCGCTCTTCAGGACTGTCACAATACATGGTTCAAGATTAACGGAAATGGATATATCGAAAATAATCCTAAAAAAGAAAAAAGCGTCGACCGGGATACGGATTGATCATAACAAATTTACTGCTGGCAGCCCCGTCGAAGCTATGCCGTTGCCTGGAAAAGTGATCCTTTCCATGCAGCAGAATATCGGTGCTGCGTGTTCACCGATTGTGAAGAAAGGTGATAAAGTCCTTGCCGGGCAAAAGATAGGTGATTTCGACGGATTCGTAAAATCGCCGGTTCACGCGTCTGTTTCAGGTGAAATATCCGGTCTGACTCGCCTTGTAAACCCGCCTACCGGTCAACCTGTGGATGCAGTTATAATCACCTCGGATGGCGAAGATAACCATGTAGATGCAGAACCGCTAAAAGATCTTGACTCTCTGTCGAATGAGGAAATCCTTGGGAAGATCGGTGAATGCGGACTAGTCGGACTCGGTGGTGCTACCTTCCCCACCCGCGTTAAGTTATCTCCCTCTGCTGATGTAAAAATCGATACTGTGATCCTTAACGGCTGCGAATGCGAACCGTATGTTACCTCAGATCACAGGGTAATGCTGGAATACGGAGCGAAGGTACTTTCGGGGCTCAATATCATAAGGAAGTTATTAACACCTGATAACATATATATAGCGGTTGAGGACAACAAGCAGGATGCTATCGAGCATCTTGAAGGCCTGATTCAGATGATGGGTTTCAACGGCATTTTCAATATAGTACCGCTGAAATCCACCTACCCGATGGGCGGCGAAAAGATACTGACCGAGGTAATCCTGGGCAGACAGGTGCCCATCGGAGGACTGCCTACCGGTGTCGGTGCTATCGTCCAGAATGTCAGCACCGCAAAAGCAATCCACGAAGCAGTTCTGGAAAACAAACCATACATTGAAAAAGTTGTAACGGTTACCGGTCTGGTCAGGAACCCTAAAAACCTGCTGGTCAGGCTGGGCACACCGATAATCGACCTGATAGATTATTGCGGTGGAATGGAGGACACGGCCAACGAGGTAATCATGGGCGGTCCGATGATGGGTATCTCCCAGTTCGACCTTAATTTCCCGGTTACCAAGGGCACCAACTGTATCCTCGTCAAGAAAGGCAGGTATATTCAGGAACACGACTGCATACGCTGCGGCTCGTGCCTGGATGTCTGTCCGATGCACCTGATGCCGACTAATTATGTAAAATACGCCAGGGCCGGGATGTATGACGAATGCTCGAAAGAATATATCGAAGACTGCTTCGAGTGCGGCTGCTGCAGTTATTCCTGCCCTGCCAATATCCCGATTACGCAGTATATCAAAGTGGCAAAGAGTGAAATAAACAAGAGGAAAGCCAGGTAATGAGCGCCGTAAGAGAACTCCTGG
>Ga0154674_1140_pt1 | contig 10961 bp, 10 predicted proteins | sample Rifle2008BG13ft_FD_116103 | JGI IMG/M metagenome (GOLD analysis project Ga0154674, IMG submission 116103) | Chloroflexi bacterium RBG_13_46_14
TTCGGCAATCTTGGCCAATTCTTCAGCGACGGTCCAGCAACCTGCAGAATCTACAGTAATCAAGACACTTTCGCCCTTTTTCACCGCCATAATGTCGCGAACGACCTTATAGGCGACAGTGGCAAGGTCCAAATTTAACGTTGTTGGCATAATATTCCTCCTATCTCATTAAAAAAATTGGGTAATTTCCTTGAATACGTTATAAAACAAGCACCTTGACCGACACGCTTCATCAGGCTCAATGTAACGTCATCAAAGTGCTTGTTTTCTCATTACACCGGCAGAAGCACTTACTGTTTACCTATCTTGACAGCCAGATCAGCCAGCTTCGGGTGAACCAGGCGACCCTCATCCATGATCTGCTCCTCGTCTAACCACAATGACGAGTTCAGACAGATTCCGTCAACGTGAGTCTTAGCATTGATTCCTTTAGCTTTGAAGAAGGGTCCTTGATATCCAAACCCCCACTCCGTAGAGCCCCATACACGTTCATCTTCAGTACACAACCCAGAGAGCTTAGCTCCAGGGTTGAAACCATAACATACGTGAGCAGCATGATACATTAGTGGATCCTGAAGCTTCGCAAACCACACTTTCAGGAACTTGGCCTCTTTACCTCCGGTTATATCTACACACACCCCTTCTTTCACATGAAAAACGACCGGATCTTTCAAGACCCCTAAATCTGCTTCACCACCCCCAGAAAATGAGCCGTTGAAGACGATAACTCCATTGATGGACTCTTCCAGAGGAGCCCAACCAATTTGACCTAACAAGAAATGCGCACCAGGCTCGAGAGCCCATCCCTCATTGGTAACCGGCCGTTCGGCAATATTTTCAAAGCTAACATCCGTTCCGGCAGAGTTGGTGATCCGAATCTTTTTAGCTTTTTGGGTTAAACCGACCAGTGTATCCTGAAACTGTTTCTGTAAATCGAGATCAACCTTGCCCACACATCGGACAAATTGATCTTCATTCAGTCCTCCCAGGAATAAATAACGGACACGCTTAGGGTTCGTCAAAGCTTTTTCCCACGGTGTAGAATAAAGCAGCCACTGATAATTGTATTCTACCCAACAGTCCGTCTCCGGAATCGCTGCGTGTAAAGCATCTGGTAAGTAGGGATCGCCCACCTTGCCATATCCAGGCGGTGTCGAATGCCAGGCGACCATCACTTTAGCTCCCATGGCTTCAGCCGCCTTAGCGGTTTCTTCCGCCAGCCGCCAGTGACCTGCCGAGTCGATCGTAATTAGAACACTCTCGCCTTTTTTTACCTCCAGCAGGTCGCGCACAACCTTGTAGGCTGCAACGCCAATCTCCAAATCCATAGTAGTCGGCATAATCTCATACCTCCTCTTAACTAAAATAAATTAAATCTAAATATTATGACAACGAGCATAATGTTCAGGTTCGATCTCTCGCATTACTGGATCCTCGACAAAACAAATGTCCGTCTTGAAAGGGCAGCGCGTATTAAAACTACATCCGGGCGGCACGTCCACCGGACTGGGAATCTCGCCTACGGAGTGAATTTTGTTCGGCTTTAACTTTGCCTCTTCATCAAACAATATGGGAATTGAAGACAACAACATCTGCGTATATGGGTGAAGGGGCTTCTGAAAGAATTCATTAGCGGACGCGATCTCTGCGATTTTGCCCAGGTACATAATTGCGATCCTGGTCGCAACATTCCGCATCAGACTCAGGTCATGAGTAATGAAAAGATAGGTAAGGCCGAATTCTTTCTGCAACCGAATTAGCCTGTTAATGATCTTACCCTGCACAGATACATCGAGAGCCGAAGTAGGTTCATCCAACACCATAAAAGAGGGTTTGGTAGCCAGGGCGCGCGCGATTGCCACCATCTGTCGTTCACCACCTCCAAGCGTAATTGGTGACTTGAAACGGTAGTGAGATGGAAGCTCAACCCTATCGAGTAGATCGATAACTTTCTTTTCTATCGAATTACCCTTTTTGATCATATTGTGTACACGCAAAGGCATCTCCAGGATATTTTGAATGTTTCTCATAGGATTCAACGAAGAGCCAGGGTCCTGAAAAACGATCTGGATATCCTTTTTCAGGTGCATGGGACGTTTCACCGCAGGTCGCGCAATATCCTCTCCCTTGAAAACGAGCGAACCGGACGTTGGCGCGTACGTGCCCACCGTCATGTATGCTGTAGTGCTCTTTCCTGAACCAGACTCTCCAACCAGGCCAAAACATTCACCTTGTTTCACAGAGAAGTTGATACCATCTACTGCCTTCACTGCGATCCACTTTTTCTTGAAAATGCCAGATAGATTGATCGGAAAGTGCTTGACCAAATTTTCTGCCACAAGTATATTATTGTTTATGTCCATAACATCAGGCATTTTTCCTGTCCCCCTGTACATCCTGGTATAAGTAACATGCCACCTGATGTCCATCACCTACATTAATATAAGGCGGCATTGCTTTAGAGCAGGGTTCAAATGCATACTGGCATCGAGGTTCAAATCGACAGCCAGGAGGGGGGTTACGATAATCCGGGATACGTCCGGGAATTCCCTCTGCAAAACCGCCACCGCTAAGACGCGGCACCGAAGACAGCAACCCTTGGGTATAAGGGTGAAAAGGCTTTTTAAATAACAAGGAAGTAGCAGCCATCTCTATCATGTTGCCAGCATACATGACGTATACACGTTCTGTTATCTCGCGAGCCAATCCCAATGAATGAGTAATTAAAATGAGTGAGGCTCCCTTTTTTTCAACCAAGTCTCTGATCAAGCGTAGAACTTGATCTTGAATGGTCACATCAAGGTTAGTAGTAGGCTCATCGGCAATAAGAAGGTCGCGGGCAGTGGCAATAGCAAACGCAATGCACACTCTCTGGCGCATACCTCCGCTGAGTTGAATCGGGTAACTATCCAGCATACGTTCTGCGTCGGGCAAACGCGCTTCATATAATGCGCTTAGAGCAACATTTTTCTTATTTGCTACTTTCTGTCCAGAAGAACCGGCTGAATATTTAATGATATCATACAATTGCTGCCCTATTGTGAAAACAGGATTGAGCGCAGAGGTAGGGTCTTGAAAAATCATGGATAAGCCTCTCCCTCTCAAATCTGCCAGCTCTCTAGAGTTCAGTTTAAGAATATTTTTACCACGAACAAAGATATCGCCCTCCGGAATCAATGCCAGGTTAGGCAGAACACGCAGTAATGCCTTCATAGTCGTCGTTTTGCCACATCCAGCTTCGCCAACCAGTCCAACCTTTTCGCCGAATTTTACATTAAAATTGACACCATTCAACACCTTTAGCACGCCACCATAGACTTTGAACCACACATGCAGATTTTTGATATCTAACAATGTTTCAGACATAACGACTATGCCTCCTCAGGACTGAGAGCATCACGGATGCCATCACCAAATAGATTGAAGCCCAATACCACGAACATGATAGCCAAAGCCGGAAACAGAGCTATCCACCACTGGGCCGGCATCCGTTCAACACCTTCTGCGATCATAGTCCCTAGAGCTGGCTTAGGAGGTTGTTCACCCAGGCCAACGAAACTCAGAGCAGCACCAACTAATGTTACCCACCCTACATCCAATGCCATTTTTGTGAAGAGTGAAGAGGAGCAGTTCGGCAGAATTTCATGAAATAGGATATATATCTTACTCGCACCGGTGAGCTCAGCAGCCTGCACGTAATACTCGTTTTTTATCGACGAGGCCAGGGAATAGGTCATTCGTGTATACCATGGCCACCAACTCACAGTCACGGCAATCATGGAGTTCATGAGCGTTGGTTTCAACACCGCAGCTATAGAGAGGGCCAGAATAATAGGGGGAATGCTAATAAACACATCGGTTACTCTCATAATCACAGTATCGGTCCATGTCCCCGAGTAATAGCCAGCGGTCAGCCCTGTTAACGTGCCAAGGGGAACGCTGACAGCTAATACCACAATAGCCATGAGTAGGGCATTTCTAAAAGCGAAGATAATTCTTGACAGGATATCTCGCCCAATCGTGTCAGTACCCATCAAGTGTTGCCAGCTTGGTGGTTGGTTCTTGCCCTTGAAATCGACAAACTTTCCCGCATGTTGTGGGTAAGGGGCTACATAGGGCGCAAACACTGCGAGGAAAACAATTGTAACTACTATAACTAAGCCCAGCACAGATAACCAGTTCCTAGAAAATTTGTACCAGGTTCTTTTCAATGAATACAGTGTCCTGCCCCATGGGTTTTTAAGAGAACTGGACGTAAGCATTCCTTCGGTCGTCATCTAGACACTCCTCCCCAATAAACGAATACGTGGGTCCAAGTAGGCGACAATGATGTCTACCACAATATTCAGGGTAATAAACACGACACCAAGCACCATTACCACTCCAACAATAGCATTTACATCTTTATTGAGCATCACTTGTATACCATATCGCGCCAATCCCGGAAAGCCGAAAACTTTCTCCACCATAAATGCATAGCCAAAAGTCGCAGCGATATCCAACGCCATTACTGTAATGGGTGAGATCAAAGATGGTTTGAGCAGATACTTCCCGGTCACAACCCTATTCGGGACGCCGTAAGCAATCATTGAAGCGATGTAGTCTTTATTCTGGTTATCTGCCATACTCGAACGTGTGAGACGCGCTGCCTGCGACATAGGTGGCAAAGCTAGCGCAATAGCAGGTAAGATGAGGTGTACAACCGCATCCCAAAAAAGATCAAGCCGTCCATTCAAAAGGCTATCTACCGTATACATTCCTGTGATAGTAACAGGAGGCATGACTCCTTCAGTCAACCGCCCATAGCTCGGGAAGAGATGCCAAACAAAGCAGAACAACAACATCAAGATAACAGCCCAGGCAAAAGCCGGGGTTACGATGCCTAAATAAGAAAAAAGGCGCACTACCTTGTCAACCCACGTATTAGCATATCTTGCGGATATGACTCCCAGAGAAATACCGGCTATTATGATAAAAATCGCTGTTAGTCCGACCAATTCCAAAGTTGCCGGAAAGAATTCCCGGATGTCCTGTTTGACCGGACGTCGAGTCAAAAGAGAATCTCCGAGGTTTCCATGCGTAACAACGTCCCGTAGCCACAAACCATATTGTTGGAGCAAAGGCTTGTCCAGGTACATTTGCTGTCTTAGTCTTTCTACCACATCTACCGGGGCTCTGGGACCCAGGGCCATACGAGCTGGATCACCGGGAACGACGCGCGCAATTAAAAATATTAATATAGATAGGCCAAATAGAACAAATATCGAAATGGCTAACCTGCGCAGTATAAAAGGACCTAATCTCATTGAACCTTCCTTTCCAGATACTATCAAATTAAAGGGGTGAGGTAGCAATATTCTTTACCTAAACTACCCCGCCCCTTTATTAGTGAAGTGTCAAATCGTCTTCTTATTTTTTGAGCAGTTCTGCCTTCTTCTCAGGGAAAACCTTCATGTCACGCACATAAAAACTATAACCCATCGGTGGAGCAGAGGGTTCTCCAGCTTTAATTCGTTCTGCTAACGGCCAAACGAGATAGTCTGCCTGATAACCAAACTCTTGAGCCTGATCGGCCAACCAAATCGTGGGGGCTAGATCCACAATTGTATGCTGAATCTCATTATACTTCCTGAAACGTTCTTCCTCCTCCACTGTCGCCAGCGCGTCTTCGATAGCGGTATCAATATCAGGTGAACCGAGCCACTCACATTGCTCCCAAGTGCCCTGAGACTTGGAGTGATACCGTGTTTCCAGCATTGAGCCAGCCTCATTGTAGTGGGCAGCCACGTAAACGACGGAGCCGTTCGGGGTGGTCTTCACGGTCTGTGCATCGTCGATCATTAAACCAAAAGGTTTCTTAAAGATCTCGACATCGATACCGATCTCAGCTGCATTGACCTGGAACAATAGTGCCACTTTTTCTTCATCGGGTACTTCAGCGCACCAGGATAGGGAAAACGGAATATTCTCCTGGCCGGCATACGCTGATTTGGCCATTTCTTCCTTAGCTTTCTCTAAGTTGTAACTGTATTGGAAGACATCCTTGCTATGGCCGGGTAGTGTCTGAGGGACCGGACCAACCGATTGGACATAGTATGGCCAGACATCGTTAACTACTACGTCATAGTCCATCACCCAGGATAGTGCTTTTCTGACATGGATATCATCTGTTGGCGGAACCTTAGTATTAAGCATGATCTGAAGATTATGTGGCGCTAAATAGGCAATAGTATCAACTCCTGGGATCTCACGGAGAGCAGCATAAGCTTCCATTGGCAGAGTTTCAGAGGTAATTTCCAATTCCCGATTATTCATCAGTGTACGGATAGCTACCTCGCCGGGGAAGGCAAATTCTCTGAAGAAATCAGGAGCACCTTCTTCCCAGCCACCCCAGTAGTCGTCAAACTTTTCGCCCAGCAGGGATTCTTCCATCTTCATTTCTTTGACTTTGTATGGACCGCTGCCAGCGTCGTTGGTTAGAAGCCACTTCTTACCATAGTCGCCCATCTCCCCATACATCGTGTCAGATTTGTCAATGTTCTCCATGACCTGAGATTTATTAAGGATGTAAAGACGCACCAATGCAGGGACAAATGGGCCAAACGGCCTTGCCAACTTGAATTCGACCGTGTAATTATCGACAGCTTTGACCGATTCAATACCAGAAATAATTCTGCCTTGAGCATCTTTGGTCCGCAATATGTATGCAAAACCCTCGCCAATGTCGAACAAGCGCTCAGTACTGAAAACGACATCTTTTGCGGTTAGTTCATCACCGTTGTGAAATTTCACCCCTTTCCGAAGGTAAAAAGTATAGGTAAGGAAATCATCAGAGATGTCCCACTTCTCGGCCAGGTGGGGTCTTACTGACCCATCCAGGTTCGGGAATATCAACGTGTCGTATAATTGTACTATCGCCATGGTGTCAGAAAAATCTGTCCCCACAGCAGGATCGATGTATGTCGGCCAGTCCTCACACCAACGCACAAGGCTCTCCGGATTGTGTTCTGCAGCAGAAGCTGCTGCAACTCCGATTACAGGGATAGCCAATAAGGCCACCAAAATCATCAAGTAAAGCAATGATTTAAGATTTTTCATATTATTACCTCCTAATAATAATTATTAATCTAAGTATCCTTTACTTTTAACTGTAAATTAAGACGGGTAAACATATTCCATTAGCTTAAGACAACGCATTCCGATAATTCAATGCTTTTCCGGCTCAACACCTCCTTTCCGAAAAGAATAAAACCTAATTATCGCAGCATTAACCTGTTGTTATTTCTTCCATTGGAATGGTTCTATTAACATAACACAAGGATAAATAAGGACAACTAACTTTCATTCAAATCAAAGTATATTAAACAGTCCCGTCTTCCATTAAAGGAATTAGAGCCAACACCAAACCTTGAAGGAAATCGGCAAAAACCTTCTCATCTTCCATTACACTATATTGCCCCGCAATAATCCGCTCCCGTATCTCTTCAAGCCTTTTACTCCTCACACCCTCTTCCTCAAGTAAAGTGATTAAGCGACTGGCTGTATCGAGCAGTCTGAACGGGCCGTATAGTTTGTTCTCATTCAAAAGATTACAAGCACTTGTGACCATGTAACAGACCAATTCAAAGGCCTTGGGTTCAATAGAACTAATCATTACCAATATACTCCTGGAAAGACACAATGTTAAAATTCCGTTTTGGAGGTTTCGGCACAGATGCCGGAAAACCAACAGAGATCAGAATCTGAGGTTCAATATATTGGGGTAGCTTGAGCAACTTTTGAACGCCTTCAGGGTGAAAAGAGCGAACAATACAAGTTCCCAAACCCTCTGCATAAGCAGCCAGCATAATGTTCTGCGCTGCCATGGCAGAGTCCATCAGCATGAGGACTTCTTTACCCAGTTTCGCTCCCTTTCGTTCAGCCTCGGCAACATTCTGGCAGATAACCATTACCGCTGGAGGGTTTCCCAATAGCCCGGGGCTCAGCATTTTGAGTCGTCTTATGCTGGCACCATCCGTAACGATGATAAAGCACCACGTCTGGGCGTTCCCACCCGAAGGAGCCCAAATACCCGCCTCTACTAATCTTCGTAACATATCTACAGGTACGGGATCAGTCTGAAATGACCGCACGCTCCTTCGTTCCATAATTGCTTTAAGCAAATCCATATTTGACTACCCTAAACTGTAAATTAACCACCGAAAACGGTGCTATAAAATCTAATCACACAATACTTCAAATAGATTGTGCAATGCTTTCACCACAGTCTCCATATCGGAGACATAAACATGTTCATTGTTAGAATGTTCCGCACGACAACCAATACCCAGGACAACGCTCTGAATTCCTTTCCCGTTCAAACAGAAGACATCGACTAATCGTTCACTCATATTTACTCCTCAGGTTTACTACCATCTTAACTTATAAGTTTCTGAATAGGCACATAAGGATAATCAAAACCGAAGTGTTTTGGCCCCAAAACTTCCAGCCCTTTGGGTTGGGTCAGGAAAGGATCGGGAGCTTGCGTTCCCAACACAGCCATGATATCTCCTTCAGCTACAGCGTCGTTGGTCTTTGGTTCCCCCGTTTCACGATCAACCATACATATAAGGTCAGGGCTCATGACAAACGGTTTGTTATTAAGCCAGGAGATATGATTCTCGTTCTTAAACCATACCTTGAAGGTTTGTCCGGAAAACTCTTCGATACCCGTAAGTGTGTGGGTTCCCCAGTAATATCCGACTCGATCCTCCCACTCTTTTGCTGTGACCTTACCTTTGAAAATGATCCATCCTGCCATAGCCTCGGCTGTCGCTACAGGAACATCGATTCCGCGGTTACGAGCTTCCTGAACGGTTTGCCCCAATTTCAGGCACAAGCTAAGTGTTCCCGTTACGGCAATTTCTTTGCATTCTTTACCGCTTAAAAGAACGCCGGCCATACCGGCCAGGCCATGTGCTGCCACAGCGAGGAATTTCCCGATTCTTTCTGCCATTGGCTCGTTGATAGCTGTCTTAATAATACTGATATTACCCCATTCGTCTACGCTGGTCAGCGGCGCAAGCGGCTTGTCGAATAGAACGGGTATCATCTGTGCGATCTCTGGAATGGCTCGACCGGCGTAATCTCCATCGATACAGGGGATGGACAGACGAGCAGCCTGCGCAACTGGCTCTGGAGTATTTGCACCTCCTAGTTCACCAGGTATTACTGCGCCAATTTTTTTCCCAGTGTAAATCTCCAGCTCTTGAATTGCAGTCATAATGGTATTTGGATAGCGCACTTTAGTAAGCCCCAGGTCTTTTATCTCAGCCAGGCCTGCGGATGTCTTTGGTGCAATCGATCCCATGAGAAACGGACATACTACCCAGGCATCATCAGGTATCTGTTTAGCATCTGTCCAGCCTATTCTAAGACCTTCGTTTAACGCTCTAGTCAGCTTATCAAAGCCTCGAGCCGGGTTACCACCGCCACCGGTGCCCATAATCGTGCAACCCCGCACAAAGTCTTCACATTCCTGTCTTGTCCTCAGTTCACGAGTTAACATCTTAGTCACTTCCTTTAAAAAAGCTTCTAAAATTTTCGTCGATCTGAAGGCATAAAGCTACTATTGAAGAAAAAAAGAAGGACTACCCCAATGCCTCTATCCTTTGGTAAAACACCGCTAGTAACTTTCTATATAAAGATTTACATCCTCGCAACCAACAATCCTCCCTCCAAAAGACTTCGAAACATTTGGTAGCATGCCAAAAAGCCGACATTTCTTCGAATTGCATCTTACTACATTACTTATCTGTTTTTTTATACACTTTTTTTCACATTTTGTCAATACAGCTAATAATTTGTTTATTTAATATCCTACTAAATTTTACACTAATTATTTCAACAAGATTGATGTTCTGTTCGGCTAATTATCTCATCTTGCAAGGTCTTGCTAAGGTTATTAAAATAATCACTATAACCTGCTACCCGCACAATAAGATTTCGGTATTTTTCAGGTTCTTTTTGAGCGGCTTTCAGAGTATTAGCACTTACTACATTAAATTGTATATGATGCCCTCCTAATTTAAAATAGGCTCTAATCAGATGAGCAAGGCTATCTATGCCTTTTTCTCCCTCCAGTAATTGAGGGGTAAATTTTTGATTTAAAAGAGTCCCTCCTGTTTTTGCCTGGTCCATCTTAGCAGCTGATTTGATAACTGCTGTGGGTCCTAAACGGTCTGCCCCCTGCACCGGGGAAATCCCTTCTGATAGTGGTTCTCCTGCTCTTCTGCCATCAGGTGTAGCTCCCACTACTGAACCAAAATAAATATGACAGGTTGTAGGGAGCATATTAATCCTGTAAACTCCGCCTTTGGTATTTTTTCTTCCATTTACTTCCTTATAAAAAGCATTAAATACTAATTTCATAATATCATCGGCATAATCATCATCATTCCCGTATCTGGGAGTCTTATTTAAAAACAATTGCCGTAGCTCTTCGTGGCCAATAAAATTACCTTTTAACACTTCTTTTAATTCTTCCATATTTATATTTTTCCGGTCAAAGACATGGTGTTTAATTGCTGAAAGACTATCAGTGATAGTCCCAATCCCCACTCCCTGAATATAATCGGTATTATAGCGAGCACCTCCGGCATTATAATCCTTCCCTTTTTCAATACAATCACTAATGATTATAGAGAGAAATGGAGCCGGCATATAAGCAGCATATAATCTTTCAATTATATTATTTCCTCTTATTTTTATATCTATAAAATGGTGAAGCTGTCTTTTAAGGGCAGCCAGTAATTCTTTAAAAGAACTAAATTGAGTTGCTTCACCAGTTTCTATTCCTATTTTTTTACCAGTCTGAGGGTCGGTACCGTTATTTAAAGTTATCTCCAGTACTTTTACTAAATTAAAATATCCGGTTAAGATATAGCTCTCTTTACCAAAAGCACCGGTCTCCACACAACCAC
>Ga0154674_1042_pt7 | contig 10477 bp, 10 predicted proteins | sample Rifle2008BG13ft_FD_116103 | JGI IMG/M metagenome (GOLD analysis project Ga0154674, IMG submission 116103) | Chloroflexi bacterium RBG_13_46_14
AGTATCAGATTTAGACCTGTCTGGTAAGATGGGTTACTTTTAACTCAGGCTTGTATCCCTCTCCTTTTCTCCACATTGCCAGCATTGTTGCCAGTATATCCCTGGCTACTGTCAACTTAGCTCGATGCGAGGGTGTTCCGCGCAGCAGGGTCATATCAAGGTATTTCTTTCGAAAAGGATTGTCTTTTGCCCTTATTGCACTCTCTGCTGCCTGCTTAACGGCATATTTCAGCAAACGATTGAAATCCCCGGTTAACTTCTCTGAGTAAACTCTTCCTCCGGATGATCTCCTTACTATTCCCAACCCTGCATACATCCATACTTTCCTCTTGTCAGCAAACCGCCAGGGCGTCTCCAATATCCCAAAGATTGTCGCCGCCGTGATAAACCCTATTCCCGGTATAGCTTGAAATCTCTTTATTTCAGGATACTGTCGTGCTTGAGTTTTAAGGGCTTTTAGTACCTTTTCCTCCATTTCTTCGATCTGATCCAGTTGAAGCCAGAGATTATCTACTATCAGCAACAACCCCGAATCATCAGGTAATTTCTCCCTCCATTCTACTCTTTGCTTTTTCTTGTATATTGTCTCGCCTAAACACTGTATTCCGTTCCCTCTAAATTTCGCTTTTATCTTGTTCTTTATGCGTGTCCCGCTCCTGACTGTGTCATGGTAGGCTATCATCAATTCTTTGAACCGGCGACGCTGGCCAACAGGATGATGTACCTCTTTTATATAGCCTCCCCTGGCTAACTGGGCTATCTTCAATGCATCTATCCTGTCATTTTTCTGACCCGATGAGCCTATCCATCGGTTTTCTTTTGCATTTGTTATCACCAGCTTTTCACCATAACTGTTACACGTCTCCAGAATCCAGTCGGCCAGCGTACCTTCCTCCATGTATATGACTCTGGGCGGTTTTATCCCCTTTACGAAGGTTATCAAGTTTTTTACACTCGTATTAACTCTTCCTGCTTGTACCAGCCTCCCAGCCTCATTTACTACTGCAAAATCCAGTGTTGTGATATGCCAGTCCATTCCAATATAATTCATCCGGGTATCTCCTTCCTAAGATTATTATTCGCCGAAGCTGTTTCTATCTTAGCGGAGGGATACCCTCGGTTTCATTTTCTCAATTTTCATCGGGATGGGTAGAATATAATTTTATTTTACCCATTCCGGCGAAAGCCGGAATCCAGTAGCTAGGTAGGGTGAGTTACGCCCTGACTTTGTCGGACTAACCCACCCTGCACCAACTCAATTACATTATAACCACCTTTCTGCAATATAATACATCCATGATTACTGGTAAAAAGAAATCATGGTATGAAAGAGTTCCGAAGGTTGAGCTTCACCTTCACCTTACCGGGGCAATTCCGCACGAGACACTCTGGGAAATGATAAAGAAATACGGCGGCGGCCCGTCCGTCCCGGACATTAACGCCCTCGAGGAGAAATTCCGCTATCGGGATTTCATGCATTTTCTCGAAACATGGGTATGGAAAAACCGGTTCCTGAGAGAGTACGAAGATTTCACCTTCCTCTCCGAAGCGGTCGCCCGTGACCTCGTATCACAGAACATTCTCTACGCCGAGGTGTTTTTCTCGATGTCCCGGTTTATCAATAATAACCTGACGGTCACCGGGCTGGCTGAAGCGGTACGGGCAGGACTTTCCAGGGTGCCGGAAATCGACATCAACCTGATAATCGACCTTGTGCGCGATAACGGGCCTGAAAACGCGGAGAGGATTTTACCGGACATTATCGAAGCGAGGGAGTTTGGCGTCATAGGGATAGGTCTGGGTGGCGCAGAACAACTCTATCCGCCGGAGCTTTTTACCGATGTATTCGAAAAAGCCCGCCGGGCAGGACTTCAAACCACCGCCCACGCCGGCGAAGCGGCAGGTCCTGAAAGCATCTGGTCGGCCATCAACAACCTGAAAATAGAACGCATCGGGCACGCAACCCGCGCCATCGAGGACGAAAAACTGGTCGACTATCTTGCCGAACACAGCATACCCCTGGAGATATGCCCGATTTCCAACGTAAAAACCGGGGTGGTCGAATCGATTAAAAAACACCCGGTACGGTACTATTACGACAGGAATATCCCCGTCACCATCAATACCGATGATCCTAAAATGTTCGGAAACTCACTGGCTGAAGAATATGAAATCCTGGCCAATGACCTCGGTTTTATCCGGGATGAAATACGCACCATGTTATTTAACGCCGTCCGAACATCATGGCTGCCCGATAACAAAAAAAGAGGGCTGGCTGGCAGACTGATCAACCATCCTGACTGGTAAAAACAACCTTTTCCTTCCCTCGCCCCTTACTCACTCATGAAACCGTTCCATGCGATTAATAAGTGATCCTTGACCGCATTGATTCCTATTTTCGAAAGACTCTCTTTCCATATGGAGAGGGAGTCTTTCGTAACTGTGGGAGAGGAAAAAAGAAAAAACAGTAATAATTACTCTGAAATTTATGGATACATCTCTTCCGCTATATCATTCAGCCCCAGTTCCAGCAGTTTGGCTTTACCCGGTTTAGTCGTCACCCTGTCCCAGTCGAGGGCGCCAAGGTTCCACCAGCACTCTTCGTCGATATCAAGCATAACGTCCCGGAGAGGCCCCTCTTTCTGTGGCGGAATGCCGATAATCCTGGGATGTACGTAACGCTCCAGCGGATTGATTCCCTCGCGTAGATTGAAGACGTGCCGCATGTTGGCGATTCTCTCCCCTGCTTTCAGGAGTTCGTCATACGACCTGTCCAGGCCGGTTATCGCTCTCATATATGTTTCCGCGTACGGTCCGAGTTCTCCTTCTTTCTGGTCGAGCGGTATCATGCAGGCGCCCATCGCGTTCGAGAGATGCGACCTGAAACTGTTCGGTCCGAACGACTGCGTGTGCCGTCCCGGCGTGGCATCCATTTTATACATCGTCACGGAGGCATGTCCGGCAAAATGGGGACCCGGCAGCTTGGGATCGTGCATTCCCAGGTCCTGCCCGCCAATATGCACGGCATACTCCTCTGAACCTTTTCCAATCCTTTCCGCGGCCAGCTTCACGCCGTCGGCCAGGATATCGCCGAACCCTTCCCTTTTAACCAGTTTCTCCGTCATTTGGACGATGGCTTTTGGATCACCCCACTTAAGGTCGATTCCGTCCGTATCCGCCTGGGTAATGATTCCCTTTTCATAGCACTCCATGGCGAAGGCTATCATCGCTCCGGCGGAAATGGTATCCATTCCGTAGGCATTACACAGATGACCTGCCATCTGGATAGACTCCGCGTCGGTGTTCAGACAGAGAGCGCCGAATGCGCCTATAGTCTCATATTCCACCCTCTGAATACCTTCCGGGTAATTGAAATCACCCTTTCCGGCGTTAAGCGAAGCCTTGCAGGCCGCCGGACAGCGCCAGCAGCCAAACCTCTGCTTCACGTTGGCAATCATCATGTCGCGGTGCAACCCTAAGACATCCGGCAGGTCCACCACGCCGATGCCTGCCCAGTTCTTGACCGGCGTATCGCCGCTGGCTGCGGAAGTGTCGCCGTGTCCGCTGGTCCCGTACTTGTGAAACCTGCGGATGAAGCCGATCTCTTCCATCGTTTTCAGGTGGTCTGTCCTGATCCTGTTCGCCATATCGACGTCTGCTACCGGGACCTTCATATCTCCATTCACCACCACCGCCTTCAGTCTCTTGGACCCCAGCACCGCTCCCAGTCCGGAACGTCCGGCGGCATCCCCCTTATGAGTAATAACGCAGGCTATCCGTGACAGCTTCTCTCCTGCCGGTCCGATGCAGGAAACCCTGGCCGATTTTCCGTACTCTTCGGCAAGAGAATCCTCGGTTTCATACGTCGTCCTGCCCCAGAGGTGAGAAGCGTCCTTTATTTCGGCTTTTCCGTTGATGACGGCGAGATACACCGGCTTATCTGAAATACCCGAAATAAAAATTCCGTCGTATCCGGCGAATTTCAGGTAAGGACCGAAAAATCCGCCGGAATTGGCGTCTCCCCAGCCCAGCGTCAGCGGTGACTTCGCCATGACCTGGTAGCGGGTGCCGCCGATGGCGGGTGTACCGGTAAGCGGTCCGGTCATGTATCCGAAAATATTATCCGGCCCCAGCGGGTCTACTCCTTCTTTCTGCCGATCGTAGAGTATCCTGGAACCAACACCGTAACCACCGATGAAATCCCGGTAGAGATTTTCATCCGGCGTTTCCTCTCTTATCTCGCCGGTGGCAAGATCGACAAAAAGCAGCTTTCCCATGTATCCGCCATGCATAGCAACCTCCTTGAATATATAAAAGGGTTTAGTCCGTTAGAACTTATCTTTAAGTTTTTTGTAGGAATCAGCCAGGGCTTCCGGTACTACCCGGATATCCGATACGACGGTAACGAAATTGGTATCACCCTGCCAGCGCGGAACGATATGGCTGTGAATATGGTCTTCGATCCCTGCCCCTGATACCGCCCCCATATTGATACCGACATTGAATCCCGCCGGATTCAGTTCTTTTCTTAAAATCCCGACGCATCGGCTGACGATCTCGAAATGTTCGTTCCGTTCTTCGCTGGAAAGATCATCCAGTGTGGATGTATGCCGGTACGGCGCTACCATCAGGTGATAGGGATTGTATGGATAGAGGTTCAGCATCACGTAGTTTTTATCGCCGCGATACAGGATAAAGTATTTTTCGTCGTCGTTCTTCGCCGGATTCCCGCACAGAATGCAGCCTCCCGACTTTTCACTCTCGATATAAGCCATCCTCCACGGCGCCCAGATATGTTCCATACTTCCCTCCTTACCTGAATCCTTCCGCTATTGTAGACGAGGGCTGATGATGAGTCAAAGGGATACATTCGATAGAGACCTACGACTAATCTAAGGATTCTATAAATTCATATATGTGCTTTAACTCATTGACAAATATTAGAAAAAGTAGTAGAATAAATCAAAAAGAATATGAAAAAAGACGCTCGGCTAAAGCGTCTTTTAAGAACCTCAAAGGTATATTCTTCAGTTTTCTACAATATATAGAGTACACCTTTGGGGGGTTTTTGTCAAGTCTTCTCCCCATCAAAGGTGGAGGGAGATAAGATGACAGTATTATCAGATACCTCCATAAAAAAAGCTGTTTTATCCGGAGAATTATCAATTCTCCCATTTCATGATGATGCATTGCAACCAGCTTCGTATGATATGCGTTTATATTGGAAAATCCTAATTAGTCCAATGCGACATGAAAATGGACGCACAGTTGATCTTCGAAAAGAACCCAATCATACTTTTTTTGTTGAGCCAGGACGTTTTGTGGGAATATTAACCGAAGAAAAAATCTCTCTCCCCTTATCAATGGTTGGGCGATTCGGACTACGCTCTGAGTTTACACGACATGGTCTAGTGGCTTTTGGTGGTATCCAGATAGATCCTGGATTTAAGGGGCGGTTAGCAATATCACTCTTCCATGCAGGCCCTGAACTTATACCCTTAAAACTTGGACGAAAGATGTTTACGGTAGAATTTAATCAACTTGCAGATCAAGCCTCGAAAGGTTATGATGGGCCATTTCAGAATCAATCAACTTTTCACAAGATGCAAAAAGACTTTATTCTCAATGCTCATACAACAAGTCTAGCCGAGATAAATACACTTCCATCGGAAATAGCAAGCATACAACACAGGCTTACAATGCACGAAACTTTTTATCATCCCAAACGAGAGTTTCCTTCTATTTCTGAATTAGCAAAAGCTCAAGGAGTGTCACCAATTAATGATATTACTGAACTCTCAGGGTTATTATCCGAAGAAGATGATATAGATACTTTCTTGGAAACAGTGCAAAAATGGCGACGGGGAAATAACAACGATGAATAAAACCGTCAATGATAACCTTTTACTTGATACTAGTGTTTTCTCTTTGCTATTGAAGAAAAACGATAGTAGAGCCGCATTATACAAGCCTGATATTCAAGGTAAAATCCTTTCAATCAGTTTCGTAACCGTTGGAGAACTCTACAGATGGGCATATACCCATAATTGGGGACCTTTAAGGCTTCAGCAATTAGAAGATTGGTTGCATAAAGTGGTAGTAATAAATACTCACGAGGAAATTGCTAAACAATGGGCGAGAATACAGAGTATTCCTGGACAACGCCATCCGGACAATGATGCATGGGTAGCTGCTTGTGCGTTAGTCCATGGATGTATACTCGTAACGCATGACAGAGACTATCAAAACATTCCCGGTCTGCAAATTATCAGCCACTTAAGTTAAGATCAGATTTCCTTAGAGAGTTGCAAATATATAATTAATCTACAAAAACTCGTCCAGTAGTCTTTCCACGTTACTAGGATTTATCTCCTGTTCAACCAGCGTTCCCCCGGCAAGCACCGGAAACTGCTCTTCGAAGGTCGAGCGTTCCTGTTGGTAAAGAATCCCTGTCGGTATCCTGTCTCCCCACTCCATCGCCTTTTCCAGCGCTACCATTTTATCCGAAGAATCATAGTCTCCTTCATCACTCAATTTATACACTCTCTCGCGATACCATTCATAGGTATTCTTATGATTGAACGAAACGCAGGGCTGAAGTATATCGATGAGAGAAAATCCTTTATGGGTAATTCCCTCCTTTATCAGGCCGGTCAGGTGTTTCACGTCTCCGGCGAATCCACGGGCGACAAAAGCCGCTCCGGTCACGATTGCGAGGGCAAGCGGACTTACCGGACTTGGAGCTCCGTGCGGCGTTGTTTTCGTGACGAACCCCGTGTCACTTGTCGGCGACGCCTGGCCTTTGGTCAGTCCGTAGATCTGGTTGTTATGAACAAGGTAGGTGATATCATGGTTCCGCCGCATCGCGTGAATGAAGTGGTTCCCCCCTTCACCGTAACCGTCTCCATCGCCGCTTACCGCTATAACAGTCAGTTTTAAGTTAGCGATCTTTGCAGCGACTGCCGGAGGGACGGGTCTGCCGTGAAGCGAGTTAAAGGTATTGCACTTCATATAGTGCGGTAGCTTGCCGGCCTGGCCTATCCCCGAGACCATCAGCACCTGGTACGGTTCCAGTTCCAGTTCGACCAGGGCGTTCTTGGCCGCCCTCAGGATACCGAAGTTGCCGCAACCCGGACACCAGGCGCTTTCAAGTCCCTGGTAATCGTTGATTGTAACCATACTACAGACCCTCCTTTTCGAGTTTCTCGATGATGTATCCCGGCGTGATGGGCCGTCCGTCGAACTTCAGTATCTTTCCGTCGACTTTTCTCCCCGTCTCGGTACGTATCAGGCTGGCCAGCTGTCCCGTAGCGTTACCCTCGACAACTATGCTCCTTGTACCGTTATTTATCGCATCGGCAACGGCTTCCGCCGGGAAAGGAGAAAGATGATTCAGGTTTATCATACCGGCATCCATCCCTCTCTCCTTCAGGATATCCACCGCTTCACATAAAGCTCCATATGAGCTTCCCCATCCGATAAGCAGTATTTCAGGACTTTCGTTTCCATATCTCCACGGCTTCAAAATATTCCTGTCCAGGCCATTCAGTTTTCTTAAACGCTTCAATACTATACCGTTCCTGATATCCGCGTCTTCGGTAAGGTGTCCGAATTCATCATGTTCGTCGGAATCCGTCACTACCAGGGCTTCACTCATGCCGGGAAATGCCCTGGGTGATATACCTGATTCCGTTATCACATGCCGCCTGTACTCCGCGGGATTTTCTGAATACAGTTCTCCCCGGTCGATAAGAACCCTCGAAAGGTCGAATTTATCAACGGTCGCGTAGGAGCTGGCGAGATACTGGTCGGTCAGGATAATCACGGGTGTCTGGTAAATATCGGCAAGGTTAAACGCTTCTGCAGTCAACCGGAAACAGTCTTCGATATTCGCGGGTGCGAGCACGAACCGGGGAAACTCACCGTGATGGGCAGTAAGTACAAACTGTAGGTCTCCCTGTTCCGTCCTGGTAGGCAGCCCGACCGCCGGTCCGGGACGCTGGGCATCGACCATCACCACCGGGGTTTCGGTAATTCCGGCCAGCCCCAGGCCTTCCACCATCAGGCAGAAACCGCTGCCTGATGTCGTTGTCATCGACCTCACACCGGCATAACCGGCGCCGACTATATTATTAATCGCCGCCACTTCGTCTTCGGCCTGCATGACCACGATCCCGTACTCATCCGCCCGTGCCGCGATATATTCCATGATGGACGTCGAGGGAGTCATAGGGTAGGAGGAAACGTACTTGCACCCGGCCGCCATTGCTCCGAGTGCGATAGCTTCATTACCATTAAGAAGCATCTTTCCACTGATGCCTGAGGAATGAGGATATTTTAACCTGAAACTGCCCTTATAGTTTTTCCGAGCATAATCATAGCCAGCCTGTGCCGCCTTAATATTAGCATTTCCACTATCACTCTTTCCGTACTGTTCCCCGAGTACTTTTTCAAGTATCGAAATATCGAACTCAAGAATTCCCAGAGCAGCCCCCAGTGCAACGGTATTTAGCATTATTTTGTCGCCGGCAAGACTGGTCAGAGGTACTCCGAATAATTTATTGTCAGCAACATCTTTAACCTCATCGGCATTGAAAATAATAAATCCCGAAGGATTTAATTCCTCACGATGCAGACCGATGCTCTCTTCATTCAGCGCCACAAGAATATCTATCGATTCGCTGATTGCCGCAATCTCGGAATCCGACGCTCTTACCCGGAAAAAATTATGTCCTCCCCTGACCCTGGACTCATAGTCCTGGTCGGCGAATACATGATAACCGGCACGCGAAAAAGTTTTGGCCAGGATGAAACCTGCCGACTGAACGCCCTGTCCGGCTTCCCCCCCTATCATAACGTTAATCTGTAATGACATCTTTTTCGTCCTCCTTCAGGGATTCGCTATGGATTACCCTGTGATTTTCTCAAGAGCTTCCAGCGCTTTATCGTAGTCCGGGGGAGTCCCTACCTCTTTCACATATTCCACGTAACGCACTGTATCATCCCTATCGACGATGAATACCGCCCGGCTGAGAAGACGCTGCTCTTTAATAAGGACGCCGTAAGCAGTTCCGAAAGAAGCATCCTGGTGATCGGAAAGTGTCTTGAGATTGGTAATATTATGCGCCCCACAGTACCTCGACTGGGCGAAAGGCAGGTCCATGCTGATCGTGTATATAACGACATCCTTGTGTTTGCCGGCCTCCTGCTCGAACCACTGTGTCTGGATATCGCAGACCGGTGTATCCAGCGAGGTAACCACACTCAGCACTCTGACTTTACCCTTACTCTCTGAAAGACTCAGGTCTTCCATATCGATGGTCTGCAGAGTAAAATCAGGTGCTTTATCGCCCACCTTTATTTCAGGTCCAACCAACGTGACCGGTTTAGACCCCATTGTTACTACTCCTTTTCTCTCTTCCATTTTTCCTCTCCTTCCTTTAGGTAATTCTTATTGTCGCGTGATCGGATATCCGGCTGCCGTCCAGGCGTCATAACCACCGAGTACATTATACACTCCCTCAAAACCCGCTCTAAGCAGGATACTGGCTGCCAGTCCTGCCCGGTGACCGACGGTACAAATTACGACTATTTCCTTATCCCGTGGGATTTCATCCAGGTGACCTGCATATATGCGCAGTGCTCCTTCAATGTGACCTTCATCCCATTCGTCCTCTTCTCTTACATCGAGAACGATAACTTCGTCTCCGCCTGACAGTTTTTCATGCAGTCTATCTACCGACAGTAACGATAATTGTTCGACAGGATAGCCGCTGTTGTACCACTCCTCTGTACCGCCGTACAGGTATCCTTCGATACGGTCATAACCCGCTCTCACCAGGTACCTGACTGCCGTATCGACATCCCTGTTAGTCTCTGGTACCAGGAGTATCGGTTTGTTGTACGGCAACACCCATCCACCGAAAACCGGAAGGCCGTCAAGCCAGATACTGTAGGCGCCCTTGATATGTGCCCCTCCGAATACAGCGGGAAGACCGGTATCTACCACAATGGCACCACCCTTCATCTTCTCCCTGAATAGTTCCGGAGAAAGAGGTTTCGGAGAAGGAAGGTTTCCCAGTAACGGAGGACCTTCAAGGTTGAATTGTTCCATCTGGCGGAAATAGTGAGGTTGTTCCAGTCTCTCGACTGTTTTCAGCTTTACGAACTCTTCTTTACCCTTTATCTGAAGCCAGGGATTCCGGGTCTTCTCTATTCCGATGGTACTTTCATCCCTCTTCGCGATACTCTTCCCGCAGACGCTGCCAGCTCCGTGAGCCGGGCAGATGATTACCCCGTCACCCAGAGGGAGAAGCTTGCCGAATATACTGTCATACAAGTTTGCTGCCATTCTCGGTGCCTCTTAAATACCGTACAGATCGCTGCGCCCGATATCATTGACAAATAGTGCATCCCCGATAAAAACCATCAGAGGGATTGCAGAAGAAGGATTATCGGTAATGACATAAGACATGCT
>Ga0154674_1030_pt1 | contig 10262 bp, 9 predicted proteins | sample Rifle2008BG13ft_FD_116103 | JGI IMG/M metagenome (GOLD analysis project Ga0154674, IMG submission 116103) | Chloroflexi bacterium RBG_13_46_14
GTATAATTATGGCTGATTCAACTCCGTTCAACTGGCAGGAAGCGTTAGCGCAGAATATGCCTGAATTAATGAAACAGGTTGGTCCTATCAGACAGCAAACAGGTGCGGAAGGAGCTCTACCGGCAAAGACCAAGACGTTGATGATGATGTTTGGCGATGCATTACTCGGTCACGCCGAAGGTGTGGCTAATATAGCTCGTGGCGCCAGGGCTGCCGGTGTAACCGAAGAAGAGATCAAAGAAACCGTTGCCATAGCTTTTATGATGGGAGGTTTACCTGCCCTTATTACCGCATCGAACGCATTCAGAGAGTAATTACTTCTCAATATAATAATATTTGAAAAGCCTGGGATAGTTATCCCGGGCTTTTCTGCCTAATAATTTTCCACCACTTCTTTAACATTGTTTGGTTACCTTAATCATTGTAGGTATATCTCATTATTTGACATTTGAGACTGGTAGTGATAGCATTAGGCTCTAATTGGATCCTGTAATCACCAGATATTGTCATCAAACCCGATTCACTTAATTCATGTTTTTCAATTACTTAATTTATCAGGACAAACGAATGCTTCACGACGTAAGGGAGATATTGAAATGAGATGATAAAGTTACCGCAAATAGCGTGATTACGAGAAGGAACCATAAACAAGATTACGTAAATATTCAGGAGTAAATCATCTTTAAGGAGAGAAGAAGACTGTGAAAAAATACAAATTATTGGTATTAAGCTGTTTGATGGTCGTATCGCTGCTGATAGCATCGTGCGGTGATAAGGAAACCACAGGTAGCCAGGTTGAAGAAGATACCGATGGCAACAAAGTGATAATAACGGAAACAGATACGGATGAGCAAGCAGATGAAGATAAAGTAGAGACCGGTTATGCGGATCCGAAAGAACCGAAATACGGTGGAATACATTACAGAATACGCACCTCCGACTGGAATAACTGGGACTACGCGGCAAAATCAGATATGTTTGTACCATCATGGGTAGGCGAAGAGTTACTTGGTGGTGACTGGACCAAGGGACCAGCGGGCACCAATGAAAATGACTGGACACTCGGGTACGGTGGTTTTGTGAATACCCTGGCTGGCAAGATCGCCGAAAGCTGGGAAATGCCTGATGATGAAACCCTCGTCTATCACATCCGTCCGGATATTCACTGGTGGGATAAAGCGCCTGCCAACGGTAGAGAGTTAACAGCAGAAGATGTCAAATGGAATATTGACAGGCAATTCTCATCACCGAAGTCTTACAATTACAACGCCTATACCACAACAGGCAAGGCTCCGCTCTCAGCTGCAGTGCTTGACAAGCATACCGTTGAAGTAAAAGTGAAACCCGAGTGGCAGGGTGTAATGGCATCTGTTGTCGGCGACCATATGTGGTTAATCTGCCCCGATGCTATTGAAGCGAATGGAGGTGAACCTCTCACCAGCTGGTCGCAGTTCATTGGAACCGGCCCTTATATGCTTGACGATTATGTTTTTAGCAGTACCTTAACGTATACAAGGAATCCCAATTACTGGCAGATGGATCCGCTTCATCCAGAAAATCAGCTACCTTATGCCGACGGATTGAAAGAATTGATAATTCCCGATTCATCCACACAACAGGCAGCATTCAGAACCGGGCAGATAGACATGGTAGCCGGTGTCCATATGACACTTGGGGGTTGGGAAACCGTCGAGTCTCTAAAGAAAGAAAATCCCGAACTATTAGTAAAAGAACATCAGAGTTCCTCTTTCTTCTCAGTTTGGCCTCGACTCGATAATCCTGACATTCCCTTTAATGACATCAAGATTCGTTACGCTATAAACATGGCGATTAACCAGCAGGAACTCCTGGATGATTTTTATGGTGGTCATGCTGAACTTCTGGCCTGGCCCTATATCAACGCGCCGACATTCAGCGCGATATATACTCCTCTTAATGAGCAGTCTCAGATAGTCCAGGACCTGTTCGGTTACGATGTTGAGAGAGCCAAAGAGCTATTGGTTGAAGCAGGTTATCCCGATGGGTTTACGTTTAAAGTAGATTGTACTGGAGGACAGGCAGACCTTCTCTCGATAATCAAAGAATACCTGGCAACCGTAAATATCGATTTGGAGCTTAACGTCCTAGAATTCACCATCTATATGAGTGAATGGATGGGCGGTACCTACGAACAAGCATTTTTTGCCAGTGATTATCTTGTCAAACCGCAGAATATGATGACCATGACTCCGGGAGGTATATATAATTACAGCCGGGTTAACGATCTTAAACTTAAGGAAGCATACGAAACGATCTCCAAGAACCTTGGGAAAAATGAGGATCTGGTAATCAAGACATTAAAGGAGATAGGTCCATACGAACTTGAAATGGCAGTACCGATATTTTTGCCCCAATCACATTCATTCGCAATGTGGTGGCCCTGGTTCCAGAACTTCTACGGCGCTGTCGGCGGTGGCGGGAACGCTAACAATGACGAATACCTCCAGTACTTCTGGATAGACACCGACATGAAACAGAAGATGGGGTACTAGATCACATATACAACCTGAAATACGCGTAGGCGCAAAATGGGTACTGAGCAAATACTCAGTACCCATTTTCATTCCTGGCGGGTGTGATAACACCTATTGTTTGATATATAACTATCGCATTACCTGAATATCAAGTTACTTACTATTGGTTAAAACGCTGATAGTATTCGTATGCCTTCCTGGCAGCCATGGCAGCCCTCTGGATTGTGGGGTAGGAGGGAACACCCAGGCGGTTAAGGGATGTGCGTGTCTGGCACAAGCCTTTCCATTCAAAATCACCGGCGTCATCAACACCGAGACTCTTATCTGCCACAACACCAAGAAACGGCTTAGAGCGAGTCACCTCAAGCCGATACTGCTGCTTCATCATCTCGTCGGGTGATAATCCGGGCATCCCCGGAGGACCTCCCGGCATTCCCATAATGGCAATCAGTAGATCAAAGCCAGGGTCTCTGGCCATCATCTCCAGCACAAGGCCAACAGACAAGCTGTCATCCTCGCGAATTGACAGATCAGCCGGATTGCCCAGCCAGTCCCATACAGAGACACCATGTGCCTTCAATTCTTGTCGAAATTCATCCGAGAGTGGAACAACCTCCAGTCCGGCTCTTTCACAGGCGTCGGCGGCCAGCACACTGGATCCACCGGCTCCACCGGCCACACCTACCCGATTACCTTTGATGGGAGGTAGAAATCGGAAAGTTACCGCCAGATCGATAAGTTCTTCCACACTATCCGCCATGACAGCGCCTGTCTGGGCAACAAGTGCGTCCCATGTCCTGAAACTGCCAGATAATGAAGCGGTATGTGAAGCCGTGGCTCTTTCTCCTGACTGACCTCTGCCACCCTTTAATATAACGACCGGTTTACGCGCGGCAGCATGTTTTAGAGACGTAAATAATCCGGGACCGTCCTTAGTGCCTTCGATATAACAAAGAATAACACTGGTTTCCGGGTCATTGGCCAGATAATCGAGAAAATCCGTTTCATTTAAGTCGATGGCATTACCATAGCTGAATACCTTGCTGAAATAAACACCCCTGAGTGGACAATTCTTAACTATCTCTCGAGCTAACATGCCACTTTGGGAAACCAATCCCACCGGGCCGCATTCCTTCGGGAAATCACCATGAAACGCAATACCATCAGCAGGTGAGTATATACCCATGCAATTGGGGCCGATCAACCTCATTCCTGATTTTCTGGACAGTTCCAGGATTTTTCTTTCTGTCTCAATACCTTCTTCCCGGCCCGTCTCGGCAAGGCGTGCAGTAAAGAGATGGGCAGCTTTCGCTTCTTTCCGTACAGCCTGTTCCAGAATTTCTAAAACCCTGTTTGCTGAAACGCACGATATCACGTAATCCACCTGGTCCGGTACATCCAGTAACGAAGGATAAACTTTCTGACCCATAGCTTCCGTATATTTCGGATTGACAGGATAGATTTTACCTTTGAAATCATAGTTAACCAGACCTGCAAGAAATCCTCCTCCTCCCCAGTTTCCTGTCGGTGAAGCACCGACAATAGCGATCGACCTCGCATGAAGAATCTCGTCAATAGGATTATTGGACATGTTAAATGGGCCTCCGATCTATTATGGATTGAAGTCATTATAGCCTGTGTCTGTCAATGCGGGCAAACAAAATTTGTACGCTCATCCGGTTTAATGATATTGTTAATCCAAGTTAGAAAGGGGTTCATAATATATGATATTCGCCGATTATCTTGGGCTTGTCGCGGGAGGAATCGTCCCCCAAGTCATCAGAGTTTTTAAGCTCAAAAGTGCCAGGGATATCAGTGCTTTGTTTAATATCGCAATGCTTTCCGGTATGGTTATGTTCCTGATTTATGGTATTATACTGAACCTGTTTCCTTTGATATTATGGAATTCCGTAGGAATGCTTCTCCTCGCAACCCTTCTTTACGGAAAATGGAAATATGGCCGGTGATATATCGTCAGGAGGTAAACAATGGCCAGGTTTAACGATGTTGAAATAATTGTCGATTCGGTGATGAAAAACGAATGTCCCCGCGGATATAAGGTTGGAGACCGATGGTTTGTCAAGGGAGGTAATACACCCCGGACGGAGATTTGTGCCAGCGCCTATAATTCAATAGCTCCAGCCCTTAGAGTCCTCTGCATGGGCGGCAAACATCCGTGGGATACCGAAGACGGATCCACCCTTGCGATGTGCCCGGATTCGAATGTAGGTCTTATCTTTAAACTCAAGAAGGTTGAAGCTGAATAGGATAATATCCCGAAAACTGAATAAAGTGCCTCAGGAGGACAATAATGAAAGCTGCAGTGTGTTACGAATATGGCAAACCGTTAATCGTGGAGGAAGTCGACCTAGATCCGCCACAAAAAGGTGAAGTGAAGGTACGGGTCGTGGCGACCGCCGTGTGCCACAGCGATATTCATGTGTTGAGGGGTGAACTCGGCGGCAGGCTGCCGATTGTTGCCGGCCACGAAACAGCCGGATATATCGATGAAGTGGGAGAGGGAGTGACATCGGTTAAACCCGGCGACCACGTGGTTGTTTCACTGCTGAAGTCCTGCAGACGCTGCCGTCAGTGTGTAATCGGGAATCCACACCTCTGCGAAACTCCTTTCCCCCTGATGACCGAAAGCCGGCTGCATAATAAAAAAGGCGAAGACCTGAGCCACATGGTAGGCACCGCCACTTTCGCCGAATATGCTATCGTCGATGAATCTCAGGTAGTAAAGATCACTGATGATATGCCAATGGACAGGGCAGCCCTGTTAGGTTGCGGCGTTATTACCGGTTTCGGAGCCGTTGTAAATCGGGCAAAGGTTGAAACCCTGAGCAGCGCTGTCATCGTCGGTACCGGCGGAGTCGGTCTTAACGCAGTACAGGGAGCTGTATTTTCCGGTGCCTATCCGATCATCGCGGTAGATATGCTGGACAGCAAGCTTGAAGCTGCCAGGATATTCGGCGCAACCCATACCGTAAATGGAAGCGAAGGAGACGCTGTTGAGAAGGTCAGGGAACTTACTTCCGGAAGGGGTGCCGACTATGTATTCGTCACGGTAGGAAGCGCCGCCGCAGTGCAGCAGAGTCTCGATATGGTCGGGACGCGAGGGATGCTGGTAGTCGTCGGTCTGCCCGGTATGGGTGCTACCATCACTATACCTCCGTTCCTCTGGGGCGAGAGGATGATAACCAGCAGTACGATGGGAACTACCAGGTTGAGCGTCGATGTACCGAAACTGGTTGATCTGTATAAAGCCGGTCAACTGAAACTGGACGAACTTATCACGGCCTATTATCCACTCGACGACATAAATGAAGCTATAGAGTCGGTTGAACGCGGAGAAGCACTGCGGAATATAATCACATTTTAGAAAAACAAAGGTTATCCTGAGTTTTCCTTTACACGGAATTTCGTGATTTCCTTTATAAGTTCATATGGAATCGGTTTATCGTAAGGAAATTGTAAGGCTCCTTTCGACGTTTTATATGAGGCTAGTTCTTTCGCAAAAGCTGTAATCGCAGATGGAGTCGGATAGAATCCTATGTGCTTTTTAAAAGCAGCGAAGTGCACCAGATTTCCGTTGAGCTTGAATGTAGGCATCTGATAGCTGATGGTCTCACTGGCATCCGGAGCAGCTTCTCTTATTACTTTTCGCAGTTTCGTTAGTATTACCCGGGCATCTTCGGGAAAACCTGCGATGTAGTCGTCGACATCTTTTTGACCTGATTTCATTGACATGGTAGTTCCCTCACTTTATCGATCCAGGCGAACAAGTTCCGGACCGTCTTTGGTGTCGCTGACCTTCCATCCCGTTTCCTGTATTTGCTGACGCAGTAAATCGGCTGAATCCCAGTTGCCAGCGGTGCGCGCTCGTTCCCTGTCCTGCATTAATGCTAACACTTCATCAGGTGGCGGTTCGCTTGCCGCTTCTCTCTCTTCTTCCCGCGCCGTTGAAACACGTTTCCATACATCGGGTGGAATACCAATCCATGGTTCTATTTTTTTATATGGACCCAGTTCAACAATATCGAATGTCTCTCCGTCTTTATACCGGGTTTCCTGTCCCTGCCTGATAAAGGTAACCGTTCCATTCCCCATCACTGTACAGTGTTCGTTAGTCAGGTCGATAATCAGAGCAGTATGTTCATCGATACCTGCGACATTCACTTCCGACGGAAGTATTGCATACAATTTATCGAAACGCTCCTGTCCCATATAGCAGTACCGGGTATCGAACTCATCGCCGCCCTCCCGGTTATTAAGGTGAGAGATAAATACCAGCGACAGACCATAAGGTTTAAAAAGATCGAGCCCTTCACGCCAGTGCAGGTCTTCACCGGCTTTATAAATTTCGTATATCGGTAAAAGGTATTTACCCGCTGCGATCACGGCGGCGCTTGCCATTACGAGTGCGGCACCCTGCCTGTGTTTGGCCAGCATGGTATTCCAGGCGAGGGTGTCTTTGAGATTACGATATGCATAGGTAGGGCTGCCGGGTCCCATCAAGATCACATTTGACCTGAGTATCGGCCCGACAATTTCTTCATTATCAGGACTGAAAGGAGTATTGCGTTTTCGGGCCGGTATTACCGATATTTTCGGGCGATAGTTCTGAAGATGATAAGTTAAAAATTCTCCTATTTTTTCAGCTACTATAGCCGAGTTCAGCTGAAATCCTGCCGGTGTTTCCAGTATCGCTACTTTTACCGGCTTCGGAATTCTCTTCAGCAGCCAGTCGTATACTCTATGGCTGCTTGGTGCAGCTTCTCCGGAACCGAACATGACTATCAGGCCTGGATCAAATGTTTCTGTATTATCCATAGATACATCCATACTATTAACAGGTTACTTTGGATAGGCTTTCCCGTCAATCATATCAATGTATCCCACCAATGCCATCTCGTCCAGCATCAGCGATACGTTTAAATCATAAATCGGTGGATACACCTCTACACGTTCGAACTCGGTAAACTTTTCCAGTATCTCATCAGCGGTCATACCCGGTTTTTGTTTTACCTTTTCAAAAATACTCATTGCCCGGTTGTAATAGGTCAGCATATCGCCCCCGCTGGCAAGGTCGACCGGTTCGCAGGTAAAACGGGCACCGGTCCTGGTATCATCACAGGTAAATCCACGCTGTCTCTTTATCAGGGTTTCAGGCGGTATAGTTGGGATACCACCGAGGTACTTTGGATCAGCCCTTTCCGGTGCTTTCTTTAACGGACGAAAACCCACGCCGTCATACTTCTTCATCTCCGGATCCCTGGCACTGAGACCCGAATACAGGTAAATCATGCGATCGTAATCGCCACGACCGTAGAAGACCGTATTCCATATCACCGGTGCCATGTTCTTCAGAAGTCCGTTGCATATTCTGCCTTCGAATTTCTCTCCATCATAAGTAAACTCATCGCCTATTTCATAATTGAAATGGCAGGGGAAATTATCTGGATCTCCGGTAAACGATACCAGGGTGCATTTAACTTTGAATGGCATATCCTGTAACCTCCTTTTTCAGCAGGATTTTTATCCGGGAATCATATCCTCCATGCCCAGTTTTTCCAATGTGACATCCATGGGAACTCCAGTATTCTCATCCCATCCACGCAGGCGGTAATATTCTTTCAGCATTTGCAGGTATTTATCTCGATCCAGCGCCTTTCCAGGTAAATCCTCTTTCTCCTTGAAATTATCCTCGTAAGGATAATCGTCTTCGGGCAACTTTCTACCTTCTCTTTTCATTATCATTCTTTGTATATCTGCAACTCGTTCCATAGCCACGTCCAGTTCGGTGCCGCTTCTACCGGTCACCGCGTGATACAGCTTTGATTCAAGGTCAGGGTCACCAACCGGGTCAGGCTTGCTGAAGGAATAGGCTATCGGCCAGGCGGAATCGCACAGACCCAGGCTGTCTTCAAGAAAGGCGCGATTTTGAATTTTTACAGCAGCCAGCGCTTTTCCTTCATAACTTTCAGCCTCGGCCGCTGCTTCGCTGCCCCAGAAAGCTTCTGCGATCCTGGTATACACCTCTTCCGTGACTGAACTTGCTTCCGGATTCATCATGTTCGTCATTCGCGCCGCTCTGGCAAATCCTGCATGGAATAACGGTCTGCTCATCCGTGGCTCCATCGGATCCAGTAGAGCATGAACTACCGATGACCGCGGCATAAGGGCATCGTTTTCACCGACCGGCAGTATTCCCGGGTTCAGGATCGATCGGGCTTTCTCCGGCACTTCTTTACTCGCCCTGAAAAGACCTTCTGCAAGTAAACTACCCAGACCCTCTCTGTATGTGATCGAAAAAAGCAGTTTCTCTAGGAATTCACCGGTGCCAATTTTAGACAATGGTAGTCCTGTCTCTTCTTCAGTCAGGCTATTTGTCCGATAGCAGTCATGCAGCCAGTTTATCATGCTGCGGAGTTCGAAGGTGCAAATCGAGTAGTCGTTGGCCAGTATCGGGGCGTTATAGAAGGTATCCACCGTTTCGTCTTCGCGGCCATACTTCCACGGCATATAGTATTCCATTGCTTCGCAGCGTCTATAGTCCTCCAGGTCTTCCCGTTTCCCGTATCGGTATTTATTCCTGATACAGACCAGTCCGCATTGATAGCATTGACCTTTCCCCACTCGCTCCAGAAGATGCCCGTGACCGCTCATCGTAATGTCCGGGGGGATTGTAAGGTCGAGCCGTTTGCTTATCTGGATCGTGTACCTGTTCAGTTCCTTCAAATTTTCGGGATCAGCGACCTGTGGTTTTCCGGTACCGCTCACTACAATCGCTTTAAGGTTTTTCGAGCCCATTACCGCGCCGAATCCCGCCGTCGAAGTCGACTGGTGAGAGCCGAAAATCACGGCACTCCTGATCCGATTTTCACCGGCCTGCCCGGTAGTAAGAAATTTTATCCTCTTACCGTGAATCTGCTGAAGCGTGTCACCTGTCTTGTACGCCCCGGTGCCCCATAATTCAGAAGCGTCCAGGATCTCGGCACGGATATCATCGATCAGTAAATAAACCGGGGTTCGAGCACGTCCCGATAGCACCAGTCCATCATATCCGGCCTTCTTCAATTCTGCCGGGAAATACCCGCCGATATTTCCGTAGCAGTACTGTTCCGGATATGCCATCGGTGACTTCCCGGCAACCGCCATGCGGGTCGCTCCCTGGGCGCCGGTAGCCACCAGCGGACCGGTAACGAAAATCAGATGGTTTTCAGGATCGAACGCTCCCGTCTCAGGATTAACCTTTTCCCAGTATAACCGGGAAGCTACACCTCTTCCACCAAGATATTTTTCTGCGTATGGTCCTAAATCTATCGTCGATATTTTTGGTGTAGTGAGGTCAATATTCAGTATCTTCCCCATCCAGCCGAACATTAATGCACCGTTCTCTTTATAGTTCTGTTTTCACGAATCATATCAGAGTTTATACTCCGAATGCACCTGTAATAAGCTTGCTTCAATAAAAAGGGAGAGGATTTTTACCTCTCCCTGTATTTATTTGACCAATAATATACTATTTATTCTGCAGGTAACTCCACGTTCTCAAGCACATTGTCCATCCTCAGTTCGGTAAGCTTTTCTTTTGTCGGCAGTCCTCTCGGTGTCCACCCACGGAGTTTATAATATTCCTGGAGGATTTCGTCCCAGGGAACGGTTTTACCTTTGTATATACCGACCTCACCTTCCTCATAAGCCAGCTTGCCGGCAAACCTGTCGTCCTTTACATCCCAGCCC
>Ga0154674_1016_pt1 | contig 10006 bp, 11 predicted proteins | sample Rifle2008BG13ft_FD_116103 | JGI IMG/M metagenome (GOLD analysis project Ga0154674, IMG submission 116103) | Chloroflexi bacterium RBG_13_46_14
GGCTAAGTATCAATGAAAATTAATAAAGAATGGTTTATAGGAGAAATGAACAAAACAAAGAAAGTAGCACTAAAAAAACAGAAAGCAAAAAAGAAGAGACTGGAAGCAAAGAGAAAGGCTGGCGAAATCCCGGCCTGATTCGTTTTCCACTATCTCCAATTATCCCCTGTATAACACCGCTTATTATCGCAGCTAATGATATTGTTCATTAGCCGGGGAAAAGCTGTTATAATAACTATAGGATAATTCGCGAATGAGGGTAATGTATTTTATTTATGTCTGAACCTCCCGATTTGGCACAAGCGTTACAAAATCCCGATTGTTATCCCGGACCACCATCAGATATTAAACCGGTACAAACCTCGACATCCTATGTTTTTCTCACCGGTGATTTTGCCTATAAGATAAAAAAACCGGTCGATCCCGGATACCTGGACTATACTACGCTCGCTAAACGCCGGTTTTACTGTAACCGGGAAGTTTCGTTGAACCGCCGTCTGTGCCCTGATATCTACCTTGACACCGTACCGATAACTGAAGGTAAAGACGGGCTTATGGTAGAAGGTAAGGGTAAAGCGCTCGAGTACGCCGTAAAGATGAAACAAATGCCGGTAGAGTCAATGCTGAGTACTCTCCTGAATAAAAATGGCATCACAAGCAACGTAATGCACGATATCGCTCGAAAACTGGCCGAATTTCACGAAAAAGCAGCGACATCGGAAACGATAAGCGATTACGGTGATATCGAATTCATACTCACCGGGACAGAAGAGAATTTCATCGACTCAATCAGGTTCATCAGTAAAACGATCTCTCAGAAAAGGTACCGTGCCATTAAAGACTATACCAATGGATTCATTGAAAACAATACCGAACTTTTCTATGAAAGAATCGCCGACAATAAAATAAGGGACTGTCATGGGGATTTACGCGTAAAACATATCTGTGTTGCGGATGATGTATATATTTTCGACTGCATTGAATTCAACGACAGCCTTAGATACAGTGACGTCGCATCGGAAGTCGCTTTCCTGGCAATGGACCTTGACTGGTACGGCAGAACCGACCTTTCCCGTGATTTCGTCGATGCGTACCTGACCATAACGGGAGACGATGATCTGCTTCAGATGCTGAATTTTTACAAGTGCTATCGCGCCTATTATCGCGGCAGGATAGAAAGCATGAAGCTTAATATGCCTGATGTCTCAGAAGAGCAGGCTGTGAAGATCACCGAAACCGCGAGTAAGTACTTCGAGCTTGCGGAGTCCTATATTTAGTCACATTGTCTGTATCGTGTGGCAGTATCACTTATCTATGGTATACTTCATACCAGAATGGCAGATAAATCATTTATAATCAGACCGGTTACAGAAACCGACAAGGACTGGATCGCCTCTTTTCTTGAGGAATACTGGGGCTCCACCAGGTTTGTAACCCGCGGCAGACTTTTTTTCGCCGATGAAAATCCGGGATTTATCGATATCAAAGATGATAAACCAATCGGCCTTATTACCTATGAAATACTTGGCAACGAGTGCGAGATAACCTCGGTGAACAGTTTCGCCGATGTTAAGGGAACCGGTACTGCCCTGATAAACACAGTGAAAGACGCCGCGATTCAAGCCGGCTGCAGGCGATTACTTGTGGTTACCACCAACGATAACACACATGCCATACGCTTTTACCAGAGATACGGATTTACTATCGCCACGATATATCTAAATTCGATGGAAGACGCCCGAAAGATAAAACCGGAAATCCCTCTTACCGGAAATAATGGAATCCCTATCAGGGATGAAATAGAATTTGAAATACACCTGAAAAACTGAATAGGAGGATTACCATGTTAACAGGTTTACACCTCCTCAGGTTTACGGTTTAGAATAAAACCAGCAGTACACAAAACCGAATATATGGTATTATAGAGAGAAATTTTAGTAATATATTTATTCAGCCGAATTTCTGTTCCTCACCCATGATAAAATACTGACTCGGGTGAACTATTTATAAAAAATTAACGATTAACATTTAACATGAGTAAAACAGGAAGACCTTTAAAAGAAGAATCCGTAAAACATCCTCTGCACGGCCATTTCAATGGCGATGTTCCGTGGCTTAACGGGTGCAAGGAATACGGCAGGGATACCTGCCTTGATTGCCCGATCCCGCTGGAAAAATGTCCCGCGGAGAATCCGCGTCTTCACAAGGGCGGAAGACCGAAGGGAAGTAAAAACAAGGAGAGTTCGCCCCGGAGCGAACCCTGACAGTATATCGATAAACACATCGTAAAAACATTGTTCAAATAAGGAGTTTGTAATGACCTCAACTGAAAAATATGATGTGAAAGACCTTTCCCTGGCATCAGCCGGGAGGCAGCGGATCGAGTGGGCCGCGCGTGAAATGCCGGTCGTTAAGACGATCAGGGAAAGGTTCGAGAAAGAAAAACCACTCAAAGGTATCCGTATTTCCGGTTGTCTTCATATCACCACTGAGACGGCGAATCTGGGACTGGCATTACAGGCAGGCGGAGCGGAAGTGATACTCTGCGCTTCCAATCCTCTCAGCACCCAAGATGACGTAGCCGCCGCACTGGTGGAATATGGAATTCCCACGAACGCTATCAAGGGAGAAGATGACGTAACCTATTACCATCATATTACCACAGCCCTCGACCATAAACCTCACCTGACTGTCGATGATGGAGCCGACCTTGTCACCATGCTTCATACAAAGAGAAGCGATCTGATTAAAGACGTAATCGGTGGTACCGAAGAAACTACCACCGGCGTTATCAGGCTTCACAGCCTGGCAAACGAGGGAAAGCTGAAATATCCAATAATCGCGGTAAATGACGCCCAGACCAAGCACCTCTTCGATAATCGCTATGGCACCGGACAGAGTACGGTCGATGGAATTACCCGTGCAACCAATGTTCTCTGGGCAGGCAAGAATGTTGTCGTATGCGGTTACGGCTGGTGCGGACGCGGACTGGCAATGAGAGCGAAAGGGCTTGGTTCACACGTAATAGTAATCGAGGTTGAGCCGGTTCGGGCATTGGAAGCGGCGATGGACGGCTTCCAGGTTATGCCGCTGATAGAAGCCGCTAAAATAGCCGACATCATCGTTACAATGACAGGTGATAAACATGTCATCGATAAGGCACACCTCAAGGTTATGAAGAGTGGAGTCATCCTCGCCAACAGCGGACATTTCAATGTTGAAATTAATATCCCCGCGCTTGAGGAGATGTCCGATAGGAAACGAGAGATACGTTCGTTTGTGGATGAATACAGAACGAAAGATGGAAAATTTATCTACCTGTTAGGAGAAGGCAGACTTATCAACCTGGTGGCCGCGGAAGGCCACCCGGCTAGCGTGATGGATATGAGTTTTGCCAACCAGGCCTTTTGCCTTGAATACCTGGTTAAGAATCAGGGCAAGCTAGAACTGAATATTCACTCCGTACCCGAAGAGATCGATAAAGAGGTTGCCCGGTTAAAACTGGATTCAATGGGTATCGCGATAGATACTCTTACGCCGGAACAGGCTAAATACCTGGTAAGCTGGCAGGAAGGAACATAGAAGGGGGAAATATGACGAATAGATTCAGCAGTTCACCTAAATATCTGTTAACCTCGGAATCCGTTACCGAGGGACATCCGGATAAAGTATGCGACCAGATATCGGATGCGATTCTGGATGCAATCATGAATAAAGACCCGATGGGTAGGGTTGCCTGTGAAACGGCAACAACTACCGGACTGGTTATTGTACTCGGTGAAATCACTACAAGATGCTACATCGATGTGCAGAGTATCGTCAGAGAAGTAGTCCGCGATATCGGGTACACAAACCCGGAATACGGTTTTGACTATCTTTCCTGCGGTGTTCTGAACGGCATCAAAGAGCAATCCACAGATATTGACATGGGTGTCAGTCAGTCTCAGGAAGCTAAGAGTGGAGCAGTCGACGACCTTGAAAAGATCGGCGCCGGCGACCAGGGTATGATGTTCGGCTACGCCTGTACCGAAACCTCTGAACTGATGCCTTTAACGATATCTCTGGCTCATAAACTTTGCCAGCAATTGGCCAAAGTAAGGAAAGACGGAACTCTCCCCTACCTGCGACCGGATGGAAAATCCCAGGTCACGGTTGAGTATAATAAGGGTGTTGCTCAACTTGTCACCAGCGTGGTAATCGCCGCTCAACATGATGACATAGACCGCGCCCGGATGGAAAAAGATATTATCGAGAAAGTGATTAGACCAATCATTCCCGCAGAGTTGATGGGCAGCGATACGAAATACTACATCAATGCAACCGGAAGATTTGTCATCGGGGGACCGGTATCGGACACCGGTTTCACCGGACGTAAAATTCTCGTAGATACTTACGGTAGTATTGCCAGGCATGGCGGCGGAGCTTTCTCTGGCAAGGACCCAACGAAGGTAGATCGCACCGCAGCCTACGCAGCCCGTTACATCGCTAAGAATTGTGTTGCCGCGGGACTGGCAGACCGGATGGAAATCCAGCTTTCCTATGTTATCGGCGTCGCTCATCCTCTCTCTGTTTCAATTGAAACCTTCGGTACGGCAAAAGTTGACGAAGACCTGATCGAAGACCTGGTAATGAAGCACTTCGACCTCAGACCGGGAGCGATTATCCGTGATTTCGACCTGCGGCGTCCTATTTTCAGACAGACCGCCGCCTACGGCCACTTCGGTCGTGACGATCTCGATCTGCCATGGGAAAAAACAGATAAAGTAGAAATTCTCAAGAAAGAAGCCTTCGGCTAAAAAGTAAAAGAATATTATACCCGGATAAATAGAGCAATGGAAAAATACGCGATTTTATTATCGATACTCGGTACTCTTAATTTCATTGTAATCATTCTATTCATCAAACCGATAGTTAGAAAATACAAGCCACAAGTAAATAAATCCCTACAAGAACAGACCATACCGACTAAGGAAGAGAGACAACTACTGGAGATAGAATATCGGGAAGCCTGCCAGGACTGGCGACAGAGAGATAAATACGTCCTGGATAAACTTGGTATAAGCGGTCTGCTCTTCGGGATTATCGGGATATCCTTCGGTACTATCGGGGATGGACAGGAGATAATCAAGTTATGTCTTCTATTTGTAGGTACCTTTTTTTCCTTTATGCTTGCAGTCTCGGTTGCTAAAGACACTTATTACCGGGACGGGACCGAGTATCTAGTAAAAGCCTTAGCCACTAGATTGGGAATACCCGAATACCTGCGAAATCTGAAATCACTGGAGAGACTCTTATACGCAGATAAAAAATCAAAAGAAACCCTTGACTTTCCCAGAAAAGTTCGTATTAAAAGAGATCTATCTTCGGTAAAGATCGGTTTCCGATTAAGAGACGGGCTTCTTGACAGGCAGACTTTCAGCTGGATACTCGCTTTCTATCTGGGCTCATGTCTGATATTTATAAACCTGATTGTAATAATTTTGGTTAAATGGATACTGAAAATGGATTTACCAGTATAGTACCCTGAAATACAGTGACAAAATGAACATTGAAATCGGCCAGATGATGGTAACAAAAATCCCGCAACAGGTCATCAGTAATTCCTGGTTGAGCGTACCCGGATGGGAACACCTCACCGGTACGAACGGCCTTTGCCGCGACTACATACGGGCTTCTCAGGATCCAGCATTTGACTCCGCTACTATGAAACTTCCCTACCGAAGTTATGAAATCGAAAAATGCCTGTTTCCTTACGAAAAACACCTAGAAGGAGTCGGACTTTCACCGTCAGACAAATGGATACTGACCGGAGCTCGCAATCTCGGGAATAACCTGCGTATTGTCGGCTGGGATTGCCGTAAAGGACTGCTGGAATTAAATGGAGAAAACGCTACCTCGGGAAGAGAGTATTGCTGTCTATGCAAATCTGAAAATGGAAAGTTGTTTATTGATCATGTTTCCTTCCCGGATGGCATTCCGGATTCCGACAACCTTTCCTGGGCAGTCAGCGGTCAGGAACTGGTGTGGGATGGCAAACCTTCGTCACTCGATAAAATCATCCCTTACACCTATGATCTAAGACATATCTGGAAAATACCGGGAGGTACTGTTTCCAATATGGGACCTCGTCCCTATTCTGGGACAAAAATCGAGGAAATGTGTGACAGGTTCGTTAGCATTTCCAACCTGCTTGCCGGTGAAGTGACCAGAATCCTTCTTGATTTCGCGAGAAGAGAGGAATATGAAAGAGAGAACGATTACTTTCATAACGCCATCGGAATCTCCGAAGACGGTGATTCAATAATAATCTTACAGCAACATGGTTCTTTCGAAACCGTTACTGCGAGTTTGATACATGCCGGAGCATATAGAGCAATTGAGCTTGATCAGGGTGGTTCCTGCGGAGTTATGATGGGAGGAGACAGTGATTTTTCTCCTGGAAGACTTATGATAGCAAGTCATTATTTCAGACCCAGAGGGCTTTCTTTACTCATACTCAAGTTGAACGAGTCTGAAATCACTGAAAGCAGCGATTTACTATATAATAAATCATACTTGTCCAAAATAAGTTTTGACAATGTAATTAATTCAGAGTAATCTCCTATCCTCTAACCAATTTTCAGGTAAGAAACGCTTAAATTAAGCGTAAAAAACCTGTATAATATCTTGGACAGCATATGAAACCTTCTTCCTTATTCCCGTCACCTAAAGGAGGGGTGGAAAACGAAATGATTGAATCTAGCCCTTATTCAGATTTAATTAACCCGTCCAAAATAGGTATTTTAATTTATCTTGGACAGCAATGATAATAAATAGATAAATCAGGGGGTTAGGTTGGCTGTGAATCCCATAAAATTCGGTACCGATGGCTGGCGAGCTATCATTGCTCGTGATTTCACATACGATAACGTTCGTATCTGTGCACAGGCTGTTGCCGATTATTTGAGAGAGTCCGGTATAACCGATAAAGGACTTGTTATCGGTTACGATACTCGTTTCGCTTCCGAGGATTTTGCCGCTGCAGCTGCCGAAGTTGTTGCTGGTAATGACATTAAGGTTTATTTGAGTCCCAGCCCAATTCCTACACCTATAGTCAGTTATTCGGTAATCGCAAAGCAAACTGGAGGAGCGATCGTTATTACCGCCAGCCATAACCCTCCTGCCTGGAATGGCATTAAATTTAAGACGTCCGATGGAGCCGGAGCACCAGGTCATGTCACTCAAGAAATTGAAAAGTATATCGGTCAAATCAATACTCTCGATGATGTGAAATCAATACCTTTAACTGAAGCAATCAGGAAAGGGCTTATCGAGTATCTTGATATGTTCCCAATCTATCGTCGACATGTTGAAGCATTACTCGACCTTGGTGGATTACGCCGGAGTAATCTGAAAATCGTCATCGATCCAATGTATGGTACTTCTCAAGGTTACCTGAAGAGTCTCATCGAAGGAGGGACTCTTGATATTACAGAAATTCACAACGAGCGAAATCCACTTTTCCCGGGTTTGTATCCCGAACCGATACCACCTCACATTACCGAACTCACGGAAGCGGTCAAGAGACTTAAAGCAGATGTGGGTGTCGCTACCGACGGTGATGGAGACCGGATGGGTATAGTTGATGAAAATGGAAATTACGTTCCTATCGTTCAGGTTTTTGCGTTACTGGCACTCTATCTACTTGAGATACGGGGTGAAAAAGGCCTGATTGTTAAAACGGTAAACGCTACCAATATGCTATATACGCTTGGTGATATGCACGGAGTAACAGTACGCGAAACTCCTGTAGGATTTAAATATATCGCCGAAATCATGCTCGATAAGAATGAAAATGTACTCATCGGCGGAGAAGAGAGCGGGAGTTTCGGTTATGAAAAACACATGCCAGAGAGAGATGGTATTTTCTCTATTTTGTGCTTCCTTGATCTGATGGTAAGAACCGAAAAGACTCCTTCACAATTGATCGATTATCTGTTCAGTAAAGTAGGTCCTCATTACTACGATCGAATCGATATCGATTTCCCTGAATCTGAACGACAGTGGATAATCGACCGGGTTATCAATAACCCACCGTGTGAAATCCAGGGAATGAAGGTAAAGAAGTACGATACATTCGATGGTTACAAATATACCCTGACAGATGACAGTTGGCTTCTAATAAGATTCTCAGGAACGGAGCCTTTACTCCGTATTTATACGGAAAGTACAAGCCCGGAAAGAGTCGAAGATTTACTCCGGATCGGACGGGGAATAGCAGGCGTATAAAAGAATAAGAGAGAAATCTCATATGGATGAACTACCGAGAAAAACAGAGAAACCCTGGGGCTATGAATTGCTTTTTGCTCTTACTCCGTGTTACGCCGGGAAAATTCTCTTCGTGAAAAAAGGACATCGTCTCAGTCTCCAGTATCATAATGAAAAAGACGAGACACTGTATATCCAGCAGGGGAAAGCTCTCCTTGAGATCGAGGATGAAAACGGGAATATGGTCCAGTCAGAAGCATTGCCCGGTATATCCTTCAGACTGCCGCCCCGGAAAAAGCACCGGTTCCAGGCTATTGAAGACACGACATTCCTGGAAGTATCCACTCCCGAACTGGATGATGTGGTCAGACTGGATGACGACTATGGACGCTACGGAACCACAGATTGATCGTTTGACAATCCGTGCTCCGTCCTGATAAAATTTCGGAGGTATTATCCCAATATTGCCGCCTTTAAAAACAGCAGTACGGCCCCGTGGTGTAGCGGTCTAACATGCCACCCTGTCACGGTGGAGATCGCGGGTTCAAATCCCGCCGGGGTCGCCACTTAACATCTCAGGATTTACTCTTTTAATTGTAACGGGAGTAATCATATTTGACAGACCTGTTGAACGTCGTTCTGCCGACTTTTATAATCATTTTCATTGGATTCCTGTTCGGTAAAATCAAGAAATGGGATCTGTCCGTAATATCAGAGATCGTCATTTATATAGGTCTTCCCGCCCTTGTCCTGACTTCCATGCTGGAAAAGAAAATTGTCCTGCTGAATGCGGTAAAGGTCTGGGGCTCTGCTGCAATCATCGTCTTCGGCTGTATGATCGTTGCCTGGATCGTATTCAGGATAATCAGACAGAAACATTCCGGTCTCTACCTCCCTATATCGATAATGAACGCGGTAAATATCCCCTTCCCTATCATCTACCTTGTATACGGTCAGGAAGGGTTGTATGCCGCAACCCTCTTTATGATACCAAGCGGAGTTATTGCATATTCGGTAGGGATCTATATAGCTTCGGGTAAGGACTGGAGAGGGGCATTGAAGGAAGTATTCAAAATCCCTCCGATATATGCGGCTGTCCTGGGACTATTGTTAAACATGCTGGAGGTAAACGTTCCTGAAGTAATCACCAGGCCTTTAGAAATTATCGGACTGATGGCTGTCCCCCTGGTCCTGCTGGTGCTTGGCAACAACCTTTCAAAGATAAGAATAACCTCCGTGCCGACCACCATACTGGCATCGTTCCTGAGGATTGGAGTAGGATTAGGCTTCGGCTTCCTCGCCGTAACTATTTTCGACCTTACTGGAGTCTTACGGGCTGTGGTTATCCTTAACTCGGCCATGCCTGCCGCAGTTAACGCCGCGATAATTACAGCCAAATACGATAACGAATCGGAACTCGTTTCCAGTGTTGTATTCGTTACGACGATAGCCAGTCTTGCAGTGATCCCGTTTATATTGAGTTTCCTTACCTGATTACAATCTTAACCCCAAACAGGAAGGGAGCCCCGCACGGGACTCCCTCTTTTTCCAGACACCGTCAGTGTCTAGTACTTTCCGTATTTCTTGGCAGTATCTATCATCGCCTTCACGTTCTCCGGTTTGGCTTCCTGGGTATAGTCGGTCGAACACCGCAGGATGAAACCACCGTCTTTCCCTACCTCTTTGATCAGTTTCTTGCAGTATTCTTCCACAACCTGGGTGGACCCAAGCTGAAGCATGGTTATCGGTACGTTCCCCA
>Ga0154674_1082_pt1 | contig 9958 bp, 6 predicted proteins | sample Rifle2008BG13ft_FD_116103 | JGI IMG/M metagenome (GOLD analysis project Ga0154674, IMG submission 116103) | Chloroflexi bacterium RBG_13_46_14
CTTTGTTCATTTCCTTGACTAAGAGTCTATTATCAGGATTTTCAAGGTTTTTATCTTTCTCGAACAGCATTATGGCTTCGCTGCGGGCTACCTCAAGCAGGCCGACATCCGATATCTTCGCCATCCGCAGGTCTGGCATACCACTCTGGCGGGTACCGTAAAATTCACCGGGTCCACGCAGCTTCAGGTCTTCTTCCGCCAGCTTGAAACCGTCCTGGATACTCTCAATTATGTCAAGTCGCTCACGGGCTACTTCCGATGGATTCTCCGCCATCAGGATGCAGTAACTCTGTACGATGCCTCGCCCTACTCTTCCGCGGAACTGGTGAAGCTGTGACAGCCCGAACCGGTCGGCGCTCTCCACCATCATCACCGTGGCATTAGGTACGTCTATTCCCACCTCGACAACCGGAGTAGCCACGAGAATATCATATTCACCCGCATAAAACTCCCGCATTACTTTTTCCTTTTCCGTAGCGGAAACCCGACCGTGCAGTAATCCGAGTTTCAATTCGGGGAAAACTTCGTTTGTAAGGCGTTCGTACTCAATAGTCGCCGCTCTTGCCTGTACTGCCTCTGATTCCTCGATCAGCGGACAGATGATGAACGCCTGGTTACCGGCAGCAACCTGCTTTCGAATAAACGCGTAAGCACTTGCCCGTTGTCCGGGTTTCAGCCATTTTGTCTTGATGGTCTGCCTGCCCGGTGGAAGTTCATCGATCAGCGAAAGATCGAGATCGCCGTACAGCGTTAATGCCAGTGTCCGCGGAATAGGGGTAGCCGTCATTATCGTTATATGAGGGTTAAAACCTTTTTGTCTAAGGGCAGAACGCTGTTCAACCCCAAAGCGATGCTGCTCATCGATTACAGCGTAGCCCAGCCTATGAAACTCGACTTCCTGCTGGATCAGGGCATGAGTACCGATCACGATATCAGCGCTGCCATCCTGTATTTTCTTCTGTAATTCCCTCTTTCTGGCCGCTTTGACAGATCCTATAAGCAAGGAAACGGTAACCGGACGGTCCAGTATACCGGAAAACGTCCTCAAATAATCTTCATCCGAATCAAGGTTACCTTGATTGGAAAACAAATTACATATAGTTGAAAAGTGCTGTTCGGCGAGGATTTCAGTTGGAGCCATTAGTGCTCCCTGGAAACCATTCGCAGCAGCCATCAGCAGAGCAGCGGTAGCGACTACCGTTTTACCACTCCCGACATCACCCTGTAGCAGGCGGGACATTGCCCGCGGTTTCTCAAGGTCAGCCAGGATTTCCTTGAGAGATCTTTCCTGGGCACGTGTCAATCCGAAAGGTAATAATGCCAGGAACGCATCGAGTACCGTTCTATTAGTCTTGATAGGATTAGCCGGTTGTCCTTCCTGCCATTCACGCTTCTTCTTCAATACTCCGAGTTGAAGCAGGAATAACTCGTCGAAGGCTATCCGTACTCTCGCCCTGTTTTTTAGTATCTCGTCATCGGGGAAATGTGCCTGGCTGATGGCAACAGGAAGCGGAAGAAGTTTCTGTCTTTCCCTGATCTCGTCCGGCAGGAAATCCTCTACCTGCCATGCCCACCGGTCGATCACCTCTTTCATCAGCTTCCTGACCTGGCGAGGACGAAGTCCCTGAGTCAGAGAATAAATCGGGACGAGGCGGCCCACGTGGATCATCTCCTTGTCTTCAACAAGTTCCCATTCAGGCGACTGAAAAACATGCCGGCCCTGGAACAGGCTGACTTTGCCGCTGATGACTACCCTTGAATTAGTGGTCAGTTTCTTTGCCAGGTACGGATTATTAAACCAGACAACCCTGACATTTCCCGTATCATCGCCGACAGTAGCTTCGGTACTTTTCCTGCCTCCGGGTCTGGTCTCTCTGGCTTCCCAGACATTTGCGATAATGGTCTCTTCATTGCCCTCGGTGAGTTCCGAGATCGACTTTGTATTGCTGTAATCAAGGTGCCGGTGGGGAAAAAAATAAAGCAGGTCTCTGACCGTTCTCAATCCCATCTTGTTGAATCGAGTCGCCAGATTTGAACTTATCCCCTTGACTATGGTGATTGGAGAATCGATTGACTGTGTTCCGGTCGCTTTTTTTACCCTTGGTTTTACAGCAGGCTTGGTAGTATTTAGAGAAGCAGGTTCAGGGTTTCTCCCAACTTTTTCTCCTTCTTCTTTCTCAGAAAGAAACGAAAAAATATTCTCAATAAAAACCTTACGTTCTTGCCTGGAAAGAGAGGAATAACCTGCTTCTGCAAGACGGAGTTCCTCAAAGCGTCTCAAGACCTTAGGAGAGGTTATGGATATCGCTGCTTTACCTGCCCAGTTACGCAGAAATTTATCGAGACCACCGATTACTGCCGAGTCTTCATAGCCCTTGTTACTTTCAAGTTCAAGAATTTTACGCAGCGACTCAGCATCTAAAGACAACGTAGGTCCTCCGCAGCATGAACGTTAACGGGCACCGCAACTTAAAATCCCGCATTGTTGGTAGTACTCTATTTTTCGGCTTCAAGTACTGTCACCGCAATAGCACCCGGTCCGCCATATACACCAAGAACGGGACTAACAGTCGAACGATATATATGTTTATCCGGTGCCAGGGATTTCACCCTGTCTGCCAGTTTGTCCGCTTCACCCTGCGCGGTGGTATGTTCAACAGCTAGTTCGCCGATTTTCTGAAAACTCTGGACATGCTGGTACAGGTAGTCCATACCGGCGGTTAAAGAACGTTTTCTTGTCAGCGGAGTCATTTCCCCATCTTTGATCGTAAGTATCTGCTTGATGGAGAGTACCGATCCCATCAATTCCTTTGCTTTACCGATACGCCCGCCCTTTGCCAGATATGTGAGAGTATCGAAATACACGACAAAATGAGAGCGGTTGATTGCATTTTTCACGTATTTCACGAGGTCATCCATACTGGCACCTTCGTTAGCTTTCCTGGCTGTGGTGATAACAATCAACCCCAGCCCCATTGCCACCTTTTCCGAGTTTATAACCTCAATGCGGCCCTTCTTTTCGGTCATGCTTATAGCACCAACCGCTGACTGGTAGGTTCCGCTGAGTTTACTCGAAACGGTAATTACCAGAATTTCATCCGTTTCTGTGAGTAATTCATCGTAGACATCGGCAAAAGTCTTGGGAGTTGGCTGAGTGGTTGTCGGCCAGATATTACCGTTTATGAGTCGTGAATAGAACTCATCGGTGGTAATTGTCACTCTGTCCAGGTATTGCTCGTGCCCGAAAAGTACCGTCAGGGGGACGACGGTTACCCCAAGCTCTTCGGCAAGGGAACTGGTTATATCGGATAAACTATCGGTAATAATTTTTACGGCCATATAATCCTCCGTTTATTCAATAGATACTATGTAATCATAATAGGGCTGACCGCCCTTTACTACCTCAACCTGTAGTTGCGGGTAATGTTCACGTATGCTTTCGCTGACCTGGGATGCTTCCTCGGGTTTCGTGTCAGCACCGTAGTATATAGTTACTATCTCGTTCTGGTTCATATCCATTTTAGCGAGCATCTTGTTGAGTATATCTATGGTGGTATTACCTGCTGCCAGTAACTCCCCGTCAAGGAGACCGATTGCCTGCTTCTTTTTAATACTCAGCCCATCCAGTTGCGCCGACCTTACAGCCCGTGTGATTTCAATAGTCTTAACCATCGACGTGGCTTCTTTCATCAGTTCGGCATTCGTGGAAAAATCAGCCTCATAATCGAAAGCCAGTAATGCCGCTACGCCTTGCGGTATGGTTCGAGTCGGAATCACTTCGATTGATTTATTACTCAGTGTCTTTACCTGCTCGGCTGTGAGTATAATGTTCTTGTTATTAGGAAGAATTATCACTTTATCTGACGCGACGGCGTTGACAGCTTGCAGAATATCCTTTATGCTTGGATTCATTGTCTGACCACCGGGAACTATCGCTGTCGTACCCAGGCTGGTAAATACTTCGGCAAGGCCGTCTCCCGAGACAACCGCAACTGTAGCCGTATCTACTTCAACCGCTCGAGATTTCTGCACCTCGAGAAAGTCCTGGTACTGTTCATCCATATTCCTTATGGATACCTGGTGCAATGTCCCGAGTGATGTAGCATACCTGATCACTTTACCCGGGTCCATTGTGTGAATATGGATCCTGGTGATATTTGTATCCCCCACGACTATCAGTGATTCACCCTCTTTTTTAAGACGGTCTCTGATCTTTTCGATGTTAAAACCTTCGCCTTTCAGCATAAATTCGGTACAGTACCCGAACGGAACCTCATCTTCCTTATTTATCTGAGGTATTCTGACCGGCTGAGGAAGATTGCTGGCAATCATCTGTGGCTTGCGGAACTGCATCAGTTCGGCTTCACCCCTCAGGTAGCGTAAAGCTCCTTCGAGAATGGTGTACAGCCCCTGCCCACCTGCATCTACAACTCCTGCTTCCTTTAGAACAGGGAGTAGCGTAGGAGTATTCGCAACCGATTCACCGGCACTTTCAACAATCGCTTCCATTACCGAAATTGTGTCTGTCGCTCCGCCGTCCACGCATTTCTGGCCGGCCTGTGCAGCTTCTCTGACTACGGTAAGGATTGTTCCTTCTACCGGATTCGTGATACCTTTATAGGCAACCTCAGCCGCTCTCTGGAGTGCCAAAGCGATATCTTCACCATTGATTGCCTTCTTTTCAGCCAGGCTTTCCGCCATCCCCTTCCATATCTGGGACAGAATAACTCCGCTGTTTCCCCTGGCGCCCATCAATGCGCCTTGAGCTACTGCTTTAGCCGCGTCCGAAACGCTTGAACTATTATGTATATAGGCTTCATCGACACTGGAACGCATCGTTAAAAGCATATTAGTGCCCGTATCACCATCGGGTACTGGAAATACGTTCAAAGCATCTATATCCGACGAACTCTTTTCCAGCCATGACGTAGCGGTAGAAAGCATTTCTCGGAATTCCCTGCCGGTTATTAAATCTACCTGTTTCATTTACTACCTTCCTTGTCGATAGTCTCCCTTTAATTCTGGAGTATATCGATTCACACCCCTCTTCTCTTGCCAACTGTATTTTACTATGTTAGTATGATAGAAGCATATTACCTAATTTTTAATCTATCGGTCAAGAGGAAGAAATTGAAGTGTGAAATTTGCGGCAAAACCCCTCAATTCGGTCATAATGTCAGCCATTCGAAGCGACATACCAATCGTAAATGGATACCGAATATCCATCCGGCAACGGTAAATGTCGATGGGAAGCAAACCCAGATTAACATGTGTACCCGGTGCCTGCGCACTCTGAATAAACCACCCAGGAAACAGAAACAGGAAATTAACAAGAATTAAACCTGTATTGTGCGGGAACAGCAGCCTTGTATCACTAAACAAGGCTGTTTCTTATTTTCTGTATCGCATCTTTGATGGGTTGGCCTGAACTGAAAACTGCAGCACCGGCTACCAGCACATCTGCCCCTGCGTTAACCACCTTCGGCGCTATATCTACATTTATTCCCCCGTCAACCTCCAGTTCCGTTTTCAGTCCTTTCTCATCCAGTTTTTTGCGCATGTCGGTAATCTTTCCAAGTGTACCCTCTATGAACGCCTGCCCGCCGAAACCGGGATTTACCGTCATAATCAGCACCAGGTCCAGATAGGAGAGAATATCATCAAGTCTGGCTATCGGTGTGCCCGGGTTTACCGAAGCGCCAGCTTTAACACCGGCTTCTTTGATAGCCTGGATAGTACGGTGTATGTGAGGGCATGCTTCCACGTGAACGGTTAAAATATCTGCCCCGGCATCCACAAACTGCCTGATATAATCAGGAGGTCTCTCAATCATAAGATGCACATCCAGAGGGAGATCAGTGTAAGGGCGTATCGCCTGCACAATCGCCGGACCCAGGGTAATATTCGGTACAAAATGCCCGTCCATCACGTCTACATGAATGTAATCGGCTCCTGCTTCCGACGCCGCTGCGACCTGCTCGCCCAGCCGGGCAAAATCAGCCGACAAGATAGATGGAGCTATCTTTATGTATTTCACATTTTTCTCAGCCACCGGTACCTCCGATCAACTCTTTTGCCTTCTTCAGGGCTTTCTCCACCTGTGACGGCGCGGTACCGCCGGGATTATCCCGCGCCGCAAGAGACGACTCTACTGAAATGGACGTAACATCATCGTCGAACAGCGGAGAATATTCCCGGTATTCGTCAATACTGAGTTCATCGAGATCTTTATTATTTTGAATCGCATAAGCTACCAGCCTGGCTACCACACCGTGAGCGTCACGGAAAGCGTCGCCTTTTTTCACGAGGTAGTCCGCGAGGTCCGTCGCCAGTATATACCCCTCACCTGCAGCTTTCTTCATTTTATTGGAATTGACTTTTATAGTACTTATCATTCCTTTAAACACTTCCAGGCTTGATAGTAGAGTATCCACACAGTCGAAAAAGCCTTCCTTGTCTTCCTGCATGTCGCTATTATAAGAAAGGGGCAAACCTTTCATTATCGTCAGCAGCGATACCAGTCTGCCATAAACACGCCCGGTCTTACCGCGTACCAGTTCAGCAATATCGGGATTCTTTTTCTGGGGCATTATACTGCTGCCGGTAGCGTAAGCATCATCCATTTCGACAAATCCGAACTCGCTCGACGACCAGAGAATCATCTCCTCTGCCAGGCGTGAGAGATGCATCATACAGATGCTGGCCGCTGATTCATACTCGATAATATAATCGCGGTCGGACACTGCATCCATACTGTTCATGCTTATCCGGCTGAAACCAAGCTCGTTCGCCACGAACTCTCTATCGATGTCGTAGGCAACTCCCGCTACAGCTCCACTGCCAAGAGGGAGAACGTCCACACGGTCGAGACAATCAGAAAATCTCCCCGTGTCCCGCTGCAGCATTTCGAAATAGGCCAGGAGGTGATGCGCCAGCAACACAGGCTGCGCTCTCTGGACATGAGTATAACCTGGCATTGCTACCGTCTTGTTCGCTTCAGCTAAATCAAGCAATGCTTTCTGAAGCAGTTTGATATTCAGGACTGTCTTGTTAATAGCGTCTTTAGCATACAATCGTGTGTCTACTGCCACCTGGTCGTTTCGGGAACGGGCTGTATGGAGTTTTCTTCCGGCTGCTCCGACTTTTTCGATCAATCTTGCTTCTATATTCATGTGGACATCTTCTAACTCGGGATCGAACTTGAATTCACCACTCTCAATCTCCCTGGCTATAGATTCCAGTCCTTTGACAATAATAGTGGTTTCTCTTTTGGTAATAATCCCCTGTTTTCCGAGCATACGGGCATGTGCGATACTGCCCTGGATATCGTAAGGGTAGAGTCGCCAGTCAATAAATATCGACGCAGAATATTTAGCAGCGGTTTTATCAGGTTCTTTCTGAAATCGACCCCGTATGTTACTCATAAAATACTCTCTATTTTTCTTCGGGTCCCATAATACTCAGGGGACCTTCGGAATCTCCCAGTAACTGTACCTGAGCCTGGTTCTTAAGAGGAAGGCCCCACAGGTGGATAAATCCTGCAGAGGCACTCTGGTCGAATTTATCTCCTGCATCATAGGTAGCAAGACTGAGATTATATAGTGATTTCGGAGCCTTTCGTCCTACAACTGTCGAATGCCCTTTATAAAGTTTTAGTCTTACTTCTCCGGTGACATAGCGCTGAGAACTCAGCACATATGCCGAGAGGTCACGGTTCAACTGGCTGAACCAGAGTCCACCGTAGATAAGGTCGGATATTTCCTTAGCCACTTTCTGTTTGAAATCAAGCTGCCCTTTGGACATGGTCATCGCTTCCAGTGCCAGGTGCGCCTGTAACAGGACGGTCGCCGCCGGAGCTTCGTATATCTCACGGGACTTGATACCGACCACCCGGTCTTCGATATGATCGATTCTGCCTATCCCGTGTTTGCCTGCAATCTCATTCATCCGGGTTACGAGAGTCACTCCATCCATCTCCTCGCCGTCGATAGATACCGGGACTCCTTTTTCGAAACCTATTTCTATATACTGCGGTTTATCAGGCGCTTTGTCAGGCGATACCGTCATTGTAAACGCATCTTCCGGTGGTTCCTGCCATGGGTCTTCCAGTGTTCCGCATTCTATAGCCTTTCCCCACAGGCATTCATCGATCGAGTATGGGCTTGAGACAGTAACAGGGATGGGGATATTATGTTCTTTCGCGTAGGCAATTGCCTGCTCACGAGTCATTTTCCATTCCCGTGCCGGGGCAAGTATCTTAATATCCGGCGCCAGCGCGCCGATGCTGACTTCGAATCGTACCTGGTCGTTTCCCTTCCCGGTACAGCCGTGCACAATCGTTGTCGCTCCGGATTCCCGCGCCTTATCCACCAGCAGCTTAGCCATCAGCGGACGTGTCAACGCCGTTGCCAGCGGATACTGACCTTCATATATCGCGTCCGCCTGCAACGCAGGAAAAACAAAATACTTTATAAAAAGCTCTTTGGCATCGATCACTACAGACTCAATCGCTCCAATACCCAGAGCTTTCTGTCTCACTAAGGTAAAGTCTTTTTCGTTACCGACATCTATATTTACGGCTATTACATCAAATCCGTATTTTTCCTGCAGCCACTTGACCAGTACCGAAGTATCAAGTCCGCCGCTGTAGGCAAGTACCACTTTTTCTGCCATATCACGTCTCCCTGTCACCTGGAAATTCTAATTTCTAAACTCTAAACAATATCAAATTCCAAATTTCAAAACGTCTATATTTGGTATTCGTATTTGTTTAGGATTTAGTATTTGGATATTAGTGTTTATCTGAATCCTTCAAGTACTTTATCCAGTATTCCAAGCGCTTCGTCCGCTTCTTTTTTAGTCATTACCAGAGGTGGTATAAAGCGGATTGCGTTGGTCTTTAGCTTGTTTACCAGCATCCCGTTTTCAATGCAGCTGTCAACTACGTCCGCTGAAATATCCTTATCGAACTCCATTGCCAGTAATAGTCCTTCGCCCCGTACATCGGTGACGAATCCGTATTTATTCTTCAGGCGTTCGAGGCCCTGTTTCAGGTACTGCCCGACCTTCCGCGCATTACCGGGAATGTCGTTTTCAATAACATATTTTAAGGTAGCGTATGCCGTAGCGCTGGTAACCGGATTACCACCAAAGGTTGAGTTATGATCGCCAAGCGTAAACACGGCCGCGTTTTCCTTCGCCAGCAAAGCACCAATCGGGATACCACCACCCAGACCCTTGGCCAGGCTCATAATGTCCGGCTCAACGCCATAAAGCTGGTAGCCGAAGAGTGTTCCAAGCCGACCAATTCCCGTCTGCACTTCGTCAAAAATAAGCAGTATACCTTTCTCGTCACACCATTCCCTCACCTGCTTAAGGAACCCATCGACCGGTAAGTTCACTCCTCCCTCCGCCTGGACAGGTTCAAGCATGACGGCACAGGTTTTTTCAGTCGTCGCTGCCTTAATAGCATCGATGCTATTGTTCTCCACATTGATAAAACCGATAGGCAGCGGTTCGAACGCTTTATGCATCTTTTCCTGGCCTGTTGCCGCCGTCAATGCGAGCGACCGACCGTGAAATGACATATTCGTTGTGATAATCTCATATGCCCCGTTCAGGTTCAAAGCACCATACCGGCGTGCCAGCTTAATCGCGCCTTCATTTGCCTCAAGACCGCTATTACAGATAAACACCCGGTCCATGCAGCTGTTCTGTACCAGCAGCTCGGCAAGTTGAAGCATCGGCGTATTGTAATACCAGAGAGAAACCTGTATCAGTGTACCAGCCTGCTCCGTTATCGCCTTCACGACTACCGGATGGCAGTGACCGAGACAGTTGACTGCCAGACCGCCGACGCAGTCCAGGTATTCCTTACCCGTATCATCCCAGACCCTCAAGCCTTTACCTCGCACCAGTGTCAGGGGATGCCGGACTATTGTCTGCATAAAGTATTTCT
>Ga0154674_1070_pt1 | contig 9926 bp, 9 predicted proteins | sample Rifle2008BG13ft_FD_116103 | JGI IMG/M metagenome (GOLD analysis project Ga0154674, IMG submission 116103) | Chloroflexi bacterium RBG_13_46_14
TTTTAACACAGGAATATCCGTCTCATCAATGGATAGACTGCCATGATTATTTATTAGCCGTGTATCACCCGTTCGAGTGTGTTTTTCAGTCCGGGGACGGTATCGTACTTATCGATATCGCCCGGTTCTATCCATTTGTATTCTTTGTGTTCCCAGTCTATCTTCACTTTTTCGGGAGTCTTTACATGGAAAAGGAACGGGTGTACGATCCATCTTGTGCCCATTTCGTCATCGTCTATTTCCAGGGCTTCACCTGTTTTCAGGAGCTCGATATCGTCGGTGTCCAGGCCGGTCTCTTCATTTATTTCGATCACGGCCTGTTTATCCGGCGGAGATTCAACATAGCCGCTGACGCCTGCCCATTTCCCCTGGTAGCTTCCGACCTGCCGGCTGCGCCGCAGCAGTAATATCCTGCCGCCGGATTCAAGGAAGCAGGTTACGACGTGTTTTTCTTCAAGGTTATCTGTCATCGATATTTACAGGGATTCCAGGTATTCTTTCAGAATCTGTAACGCGGTTTCCGCGGCTTCTTTTTTGTTCTGCTCACGGTCGCCGTTGAAGATATGCTTTCGGTTAAATGTCGTATTTTTGTGCGAAAGTCCGATATAGAACAGGCCGACCGGCTTATCAGGAGTTGCGCCACCCGGACCGGCTATCCCGGTATCGGCGATGCATATGTCGACTTCGAGTACCTTTTTCCCGCCTGAAGCCAGTTCTTCAGCAGTCTGGGCGCTCACAGAGCCATGTTTGTCGAGAGTCTCCGTTTTTACCCCTACAATCCTATTCTTGATTTCATTACTGTAGGCGGTTATCGAGCCTTTGTAATAATCAGAACTTCCGGCTACATTCGTTATCCGGTGAGAGATCAATCCGCCGGTGGCGGACTCGATCACGCCGAGTGTCATTCTTTTACTCTTGAGGATGGTGCCTATCGTTTTTTCTATTTCATCCATTCTTATCTCTAGGTTTGCCTTATGTCTATTGATTATAAGGGAGTTATGGAATAAAATAAAGCAAAATTCAGCCTTAAGGGAGGGTAGTATGGGTATAGTAGCCTGGATTCTCAGCTGTCTTGCCGGTTTGAGTGGAATTATGGGAATTGTCGTCGCTGCAGATGCAATCCCCGCTTTAGCCGATCTTCCAGCACCTATGACGGCAATGTTCTGGCTGACACTGGGTATTCTCCTTATGCTTGCTTGCATCGCTGCAGTGAATTCCCGTACAGAAATGGAATAAATGTAGAAAAGCTTCCCGACTGTATAACGGGAAGCTTTTCTATCGATCCCAACGGACTATTTTATAGAAAGCGATTTACCAGGAGAAAGAGTATTGCAGGTATTTTCCTTGTTCCGACGGCTTCTTTATCGACTCTCCTTTTTTCTTCGCTTTCGGACTCTCCAGAATATCAATCCACCGATTATCAGCCATACAGGACTGAATATTCCAACCCATATTAATATATTACCCATCACGTGACCGAAAGTTACAAGTCCGTTCCATGCCTTACTGGCAATACTGCCGGCATTCCAGCCCGGTTCGACGGAGATATACCCTTCCCTTGTTTGGGTGTCTGTATTACCTCTGTCATCGGTCACGGTAAGTGAAACCGTGTAGTATCCGGAACTGTCATAGGAATGAGTGGGATTTTCATCGGTACTCGTTTCGCCGTCGCCGAAGTCCCACAGGTAGCTGTAAGGCGCGATACCTCCCGAAACTCCCTGAAGCGTGAATCGTATACTCTCTCCTTCCCTGATACCTGTTCTCTTATCGGCACTAAAGTTGATATCAAGTCCTGATTCTTCAAGCTGAACATAGATTATCGAAGTTGAGGAAGTCTGTTCCAGGTACTGCATCCTGGCTTTTGTCTGCTCGATCTCACCTCTGACACGGGTCAGTTCTCTCTGTACATCGAGTATATCTTCGACCGTTTCAGCTTTGTCCATGATTAATTGAAGCTGCTGTTCCGTCGCTTCGAGATTTTCCAGACTGGCACTGAGGTCTACGTATTCTTCCGTAACGTCGCGACTGGAGGTATTTTCATATTTAACCTCGACCGCCATCCCACGCAGTACTTTCAAGGCACTATCAAAGTGTTCGGCAAGAACCCGAATACTGATACTTCCGGCGAGTGCTTCGCCGTTCTTCCACATCGAAGAAGCGACCACCCATCCTTCGTGTGTTCCGGCAAGCTGTTTAATACGCTCGATCGCGGACTCGACATTTTCGACTACCATAGCCATATCACCGGTGCGGACGATCATCCTGTCTTCACCGATTCCATAGCTTGAATCGGTGGCTGTCACAACCGATTCTCCACCGGATGTCTGTCTCTCTTCTGATTCCTTGTATATGGCTGTTCCCTCGTCATTATCCCAATCCATATCCATTGCTGCCGAACCTTGTGAGGTTACCCCGGGTTTTACATCCGGCGATGAGAGAATTATTCCTTCTTCCTCAGCCATTTCTTCCGTCCCGCTGCTACAGGAAGCAACTGTTGTAATGACCAGGATCAACACGAGTGTGATTATTAAGGTCAATTTTTTCATTTTTTACCTCCCGATAAGGGTTCTTTGTATCACTTACTATAACGTTTATGGTGCAAAAAGGATAGATGCTATTATAACCCGATATCTCGGATTCCAGCCAGGACGTTACAATAAACCGGCCTGTCGATATACAGAGAGTGAAATGCGATTCAGGCAGGCGTCGGGTAAAACTGTAACCGGCACCGATTTTTTACCGTTGACGTGAAACACTATTTTTTCCCGGTAATTACTTCCTCTTTCTTTACCGTGTTTCTTACCGGTACCGGGTGTCCGTTACGTCCGAAAAGTACTTCCAGGGTTTTCGTCGTGGGTACGGTACGCACTTCGATGATAAGTCTGAGTAAAAAGAAGACAACGACTCCGCGCATTATTCCGGATATAAGGAATAATGTTTGTAGATTGTAATTGAAGATTACAGGTACGTAACGTGCCAGAAATCCGCCGGCTAAGGCTCCAATACAGCCTGCTATGCCACTTATCGCATTAAAGACGGCGATATGTTTTGCCCGGTTTCTGGAATCAGAGGCGTCATAGACGAAATTGGTGCTTGCCAGAGTAAATCCTGACCAGACGATTCCGCTGTATATCTCGGCGCCTGCCAGGTATGCTGGATGGGTGTTAAACAGCCAGATAATCGGGATTAAAGGCATAAGGCGAGATGTGATTTTCACTATCCTGATATTTCCGTACCTGTCGGCACGGCGACCCCAGAAGGTCTGCAAGGCAAGGTTTGCCAACGCGTTGGCAGAAGTCAGGAGAACGAAGGTGATATAACTGAAGTTCAAATCGCGCAGCATATACACTGCAAAAAAAGGCCCCGCAATGTTAGTAGCAAAAGTAATCAGGGCTACATACAGGGTAAACTTGCCCAGGTTAGTAGATCCCAGGTTTTTCGTAATCGATATAATACTCTGACTGTTCTCGTTTACAAAGGTATATTCAGGTTCGTACATTTTCGACAGGAAGTAAAATGACAGCAAACGGAAAGCGGCGGCTACGCCGAATATCACGGCGAATCCCAGGAAGAGGTTGTCTGAAAACACTTCGAGAATTCCACCGGCTGCGAAAGAAAATGCCAGCGCAACGAATCCAACCGTCCTTGCCCTGAAGCTGAAATATCTCCCTCTGATTTTCATCGGGACAAGGTCAGCCATCATACTGCCCCAGGCAGGATTAGCCACTGAGCCGAAAACGGCACTGATTATCACGAATACAATCAACCACCAGATTTTCGGTTCAGGGAATAAATACGGGACAAGCAGTATCGGGATCCACAATAAAGCGTGAATGAATACTACCGGAAGTATCAGGCCTTTGCGGCTTCCGACTCTCTCGGTAATATCCGGAGCAGCCAGCTGCGAGATTGCCATCATCAGGCTAGGAATACTCGCCAGCATACCGATCTGCGCCGTTGTGGCTTTTAATGCCAGGGCAAAAGGTGTAATGAAGTTCTGAGTAAGACCGGCCATTGCTGAAAAGGCTGCACCATCGTATGTTGCCAGCCTTAAGCTGTTTTTAACCCGACGCCGTAAATAGGGTGTAGTCATATTCTATTGTAACTACTCGTGCTGTCTGCCTGGCGTCGGTATAAGAGAAACCTTAGCGCCAGTTAGTACGCTAAGGTTTCAGTTTATCTACACTGCCCATTATGAACAGCCCAGAATATCTCCGTTTTTATATACTCTAATTTGAATCATATATCCAGCCTGTACGCTTGTCAATATCTTTTTATGTCATATACGGCTCATTTTATCGGTAAAAAGGATAAAATATCCGTTTATGGGGTTAAATTGTACAAAACTGTGATGCTAATAATACATCAGCCGAATGGAAAAAGGAGGTGATTGAAAAAATAACGAAAAAGCAAACAGAAGTATCGCTTTCGGTAAACCTGTATCCAGATGAAGTTTGTACGTTCATTTGCTTGCATATCTGAACTGCCAGAGGATATAATTAGGGCGTAAAAACCTGATAATTATATCGAGGCGACGTAGCCAAGTGGTAAGGCAGAGGTCTGCAAAACCTCTATTCACCGGTTCGAATCCGGTCGTCGCCTCCATTTATTTTAACGGGGCTGGTAGTGGAAAAAGTTATCAGGGTTGAGAACCTGAGAAAAACCTACGGTAAGACGATTGCCGTGGATGACATTTCTTTCGAAGTGGGTGAAGGAGAAATATTCGGTTTGCTCGGACCGAACGGTGCCGGTAAAACAACCGCCGTAGAATGTCTCCAGGGCCTGCGCTCTCCCGATTCAGGAAATATACGGATACTCGGAATTGATCCCGTTTCAAATATCAGGGCATTAAGGCGGCGTATAGGTTCGCAACTCCAGGAAGCCGCGCTGCCCGACCGCATCAAAGTCTGGGAAGCCCTGGACCTTTTCGCATCTTTAACCCCCGGCAGCGTGGACTGGCAACAGTTAATGAAGGAGTGGGGATTAGCTGAAAAAAGCAAATCTTCCTTCTCCAGCCTGTCAGGAGGCCAACGCCAGCGCCTGTTCGTGGCGCTAGCGCTGGTGAATAAACCGGAATTGGTATTTCTCGATGAGATGACGACAGGCCTGGACCCGGCAGCGCGCCATACCGCCTGGGACCTGATACGGGCGATCAGGGAGCAGGGGACAACGGTATTGCTTGTAACCCACTTTATGGATGAAGCCGAGCAGCTTTGCGACCGACTGGCGATAGTCGATCACGGACGTATCGTAGCTACGGATACTCCCCAGGGTCTGATTACTACTTATGCTGACAAGATCAAGGTGATATTCAGCACCGATGTCGAAGATTTATCCTGGCTGAACGCTTTGCCGCAGGTTAAAAGCATAACCAGGCGAGGACAGAGAGTTGAAGTGGAAGGGAACGGTCCGGTACTGGCGGCAGTGGCAGCTGAACTGGCCGGTCACGGAATTTTACCGGTTGATCTTCGGACAGAACAGCCGTCGCTGGAGGATGTTTTCCTGGCAATCACCGGGGCTGCCATGCAGGATTGAGGATGCGGTATGCGTATGTTGATGAAACTGACATGGGTAGAAATGAAACTCTTCGTTAGAGAGCCGATTACCATGGTCTTTACCTTTGCGCTGCCGGTTATCCTGGTACTGGTCATGGGCGGAGTGTTCGGCAATACACCTGATCCCGAAGGTACGATTTATCGTGGAGTCGGTCCTATGGATTATTATGTTCCCGCTTATATCGGTTTGATTATTGCTTCGATAGGCGTGGTAGCAATGCCGGTGCACCTGACCGGATACCGGGAACGGGGAGTACTCCGCCGACTCAAGGCTTCCTCTATCTCGATATGGAGTATTTTCGGTTCGCAGGCAATTGTGAGTTTCGTTATTTCCATACTGGGTGGAATCCTGGTAGTGGTAGTGTCTATCCTTGCGTATGACGCTGCCCTGGCTGAAATACCAGGCATGTTCATACTCGCCTTCATCATAAGCACAGTCTGCTTCGCGTCGCTGGGTATCCTGCTCGGCGCGTTGTTTCCCACGACACGGGCGGCTCAGGGTATCGGACTGCTGCTGTTCTTTGTGATGATGATACTGTCTGGCGGCGGCCCCCCGAGGGAAGTCATGACCGAAGCGATGCACTATGTAGCCGATATTACGCCTCTTCGTTACGTGATACTTCTGCTGCAGGACCCATGGCTGGGCTTCGGCTGGGATATCAAATCCATGTTTATCGTCCTCGGTATTACCGCTGTCGCAGCGATACTGTCATTACGCTTTTTCAGGTGGGAATAGGTCGGTCGGTTATTCTGCCGGCCTGAATGCATCTATTGCCGGTATCAGTAAATTGTCAAAATAATAGGGATGGTCGTCGGGAACACAGGTAAAGAGCACGAAGTAGGTGATTCCTTCTTCTTCCGCCAGAGCGATATTGATCACCATACCGAGTATTTTTTCCTGGTAGATCGCCCACTCGAGACCATTAGCCTTCCGGCCGGACACTTTTTGAAGGTTTTCTTCCATACCGAATGAGTCTTTGAGTACACCGAGGATAGTATCCGCATCCATACCCGGTATTGCCTGCTGTCCCAGGGCGGTTATACCCAGCCCGGATCTGGCATAGACTCCGGGCGTGATTTCAGGCCAGTTTTCCGGGATAACGCCTTTAATACCAAATAAGGTGTTAGTGAACGGCACGAGGTTAACGTCGAGAACGATATACTCCGGAGGTTCGATCTCCGCCAGGCATGTCCTATCCGGTTCCGAGTAGGGATTATCGAGAAATTCCAGGGCTATATCCAACGGACATTCAGTGCCGGAAACAAGCACGTCATGACCCAGTCCCGGAAACTCGAAAAACCAGCTATTGGTCAGCGTTTCAGATGCCAGTTTCCCCCAGGCAGGTGGCGTAATGGGATCGAATTCCCCGGAAAGTATCAGAGTGGGGATATCACTGGGGACAGGCTCATTTTCAATGGGATCGGGTCTTGTGTTGGTCCAGTATTCACATATGGCGAGTGATGATTCTCCCAGGCTACCCTCCAGGTATTCCCGGATCTCCGGGTATTCTTCTAATGACGCGGTAATTTCCTCCTGCGAACTGAAAGGCAGTTCCTCGGCGCACTGTACAGAGTAATGCATGCCGGTACTCCTGAGTTCCATATCCAGCAGGTTAGAACCTGCGAGAAGTGCCAGCATACTATACTTACCGGCTTTTGCATCAAAAATAACCTTGGGAACCAGAGGAATGATTTCGGTCGAATATAATGTCGATATTATAAAGTTAAAGAAGTTATCCCCGGACATAAGAACATCGTATGATTCGCCGTTCAGAGGATGGATTGCAGTGAACCTGGCCGGTGAATCGTTCAGTTGATCGATCGTATCGAACAACACTTCCTTCAGGTCAGGATAGGCGTTATTTGCGACAGGATTATCTGAACAGCTATCAAACAGGACATTTAATGCCCTGTCGAAGGCTGCCGGCATTTCCGAGTAAAGATCAGTCTGGAGTGGTACGGTGGAGTTGAGTATAACGCTCCTGATACCATCAGGATAGTCACGCATTGCGGTCAGAGCGAGACGGGTGCCGTATGATATGCCGAACAGGTTCCATTGATCGTAGCCTAAAGCAAGACGGAGATCGTTGAGGTCGGCGGCACTTTCTACGCTGTTATACGAAGAAAGATCTATACCCTGCTCTTTCAGACGTTCGTAGCATTCACGCGTTGCTTTATTTTCCAGTCCGATCGCTTCGTCACTTTCAAGATGCTGGTCGAGTAGTTCGTAGGCTAATTCGATAAGTTCTGGGCACTCCAGGGCGGGTTCAGAATATCCGGTACCGCGCTGGTCGAAAACGATCAGGTCGCGGTTGGCGGTCAGGGGGGCGAATCTCCTGTCAAACGTAAGCGATACTGATTCGAGAGCATGTTCACCGGGGCCTCCGGCAAGGTAAACGATTGGATCGGGTTCAGGATTGCGGGATTTTGATTTGTATATGGCAAACTGGATTTTTACCTGGTTTCCGTCGGGCAGGCTGCGATCTTCCGGAACGGTCATGCATCCGCATTCCACTTCCGTTCCCTGCGGAACGGAAAACTGACAGTCTACGATTTCATATTCGGGAATTGATTCGTCCTGTCCGGTCGGTTCATTAGTATGTTCGTTTTTTACCTCATCTTCGGTGTTTTTCTTACTGCAGGATACCATCAATAAGGTGAATACCAGTAAGCAACATACTATCAGTCTTAGAATTTTTATGGTCATATACCTGTCTCTTTCCAGCAGCTACCGGGAGATCGATTAATGTAAATAGAAATTTGTGAACAATATTTCATTTCAGTATATGAAGCGGTAAGAGTGATGTCAATATTTAGAGCGGCGATCACTTGTTCATCCTGACTCTCCTGCCCCACCAGAAGAAACCGGCGGCAGCGATAAATCCGAAAGCAGAAATTGGCACCCAGACCAGGTTGGGAGTGTCGGTGAATGTATCCAGCAGGATACCTCCCAGCAGAGGAGCTAATGACATGCCTATTGTTTCACTCCATCCGAAAAAACCCATGTAGCGTCCTCGTTTCTCACGGGGAGCCAGTTCGCCGACTACGGCGGTGGCTACCGGCGAAAAGACGATTTCACCGATAGTTACGATTATCATAGCCGTTAACGCCCAGGCGAAACCGGTCGTCCAGCCCATGTAGAGCCAGCCGATGCAGTACAGAAGGCTCCCCAGAATAAGAACGGTCGATTTCCTGAATCTGCTGATGACTAGAGCCACCGGATACTGGAATAAGACCACGAAGAGACCATTGGCAGTGAGAAGCAGGCCGTATTCGGCTGTTGAGAATCCAAGCCTGTCGACGGTAAAGACGGACAACGTAGTTCCCAGGTGAGCCATGCAGAGGAAAACCAGGAGACATAAACCTGTAAACAACACGAATGTTTTGTTCTCTGCCGCAGAGAATATACTGCGGATCTCAATGCGTTCTGTTGTTTTACTCCATGATTCTCTGAGAAAGAACAGGATTATCAGGAAAGCGATAGTATTCATCAGGACGGCCACGCCAAAGAGCCATGCATATGAGAGGAAGGTTGCCAGGTAGCCGCCGAGTGCCGGTCCGGACGCCCATCCGAGGTTTCGTCCGACGCGGAGTAGTCCATAGGTTTCTGTCAGCCTTTCTCTCTTCGAAAGATCGACCACCATTGCCGAAAGGGCTGGCCGCGATGTCATCCCGGCAGCCCTGCCGAGAATATAAACGAACAGAATCACCCATACAGGGGCAGAGTTAGCTATCATGACGATCATACCGATATTATTGAGGATGTTTAAACTCATCGAAATAAGTATGATCCTTTTGCGGCCGTACCTGTCGGACAGGTAGCCGCCTATCATCTGCGTTACGGCCGAGACAAGTCCGCTGGCAAGGAATGCCGTGCCGACAAGCGTCATGGAAACACCGCGTTCCTGGTAGAGATAAAGTGACAGAAACGGGACGCAGGTAGAAAAGCCGGCGGCGTTGATAAGGTCGATTAAGGTAAGGGTCCATATCCCTTTATCGAATCGATTGAAAATATTCCGGTTAAATGTAGATAGCAGGCGCATAGGTATTTTTATCTTTCTGCTTTAGAGTATTATACACGGGCGGCGAAAATACTTCCGAATATTTTCATTAATTATTGCCGCGGTGTCCCGACTCAGCCAGGACACCGCAATGCTTTGATTACTTATACCCGACGGCTATCAGGTGCCTGGCCTTCTGGTTGTAAGAGCTGCCGTCAAGGTCGCCGAAGATTTCGACCCTGCTGAATCCGCAGCCGGTAAGAAGGGCGACTACCTCTGAACCTGCGTAGAGCCGGTGGGTAATTTCTCCTTCAATCCGTTCGCTGCCTTTTATCATTATCCAGCGATTCCACATCCAGCTCCAGTTATT
>Ga0154674_1051_pt1 | contig 9885 bp, 11 predicted proteins | sample Rifle2008BG13ft_FD_116103 | JGI IMG/M metagenome (GOLD analysis project Ga0154674, IMG submission 116103) | Chloroflexi bacterium RBG_13_46_14
GTACCTTTCAAGATAGGCGAAAAAACGGATGATCCACTCCAGATGTACCTGAGTGATGTCTGTACCCTGCCCATAAATATAGCCGGTGTTCCTGCACTTTCTATTCCTGCCGGTTTCTCCGAAGGGCTGCCGGTAGGAATGCAGATAATCGGCAAACCTTTCGCAGAAGAAACTCTACTCAGGATAGGCCATGCTTACCAGCAGGCGACCGACTGGCATAAACAAAAACCGGAGCTGTAAGGAGTTTATGGGAAACTCTTCCCATTTTAAGCCTGGCCAGACTATCATCTGCCGTGATTTCTGGCAGAATGATAAATGGTCTGAAAGACACGAAATTGTTGTACAGGATACACCTGAACTACTTGCTTTGTACCTTCCACCAAATACTATTATCAAACAGCCTGTTTCTCCAATCGGCGATAAAGCTACTTATTTAGACCGCCTGAACCTTACCTGGTCTCTCGTCGAAGCAGGCTGGATCGGACTGAGAAGACTCCGTCTCTCCATTCCGGGGGCTTTTTATTCCGTTCTATTGTTCTGGAATGTAGACAACTCTCTTCGAGCCTGGTACATCAATCTTGAAGAACCTATTCACCGAATGCCACATGGATTCGACTATATAGATCTATTCCTAGACATCATTGCTGAACCCGATCTGTCAAGCTGGCACTGGGAAGATGAAGACGAACTCCAGGAAGCCGTTGAACAGGGTTTCATATCGGACAAAACTTCCAATATGCTGTATTCGGAAGGCAGGAAAGCCATAGAGTGGTTGCAGTCAAGCAAGTCGCCTTTCAATGGATGGGAGACATGGCGTCCTCATCCAGGATGGCAGGTACCTGTTCTGCCTGAAAATGAATACTGAACTGGTAACGTGTTGATTCAAGTTCTCTTTCTCCGTTGTTTTTTCAGAAATGAAGTGTTGTGTCATTCTTCTGCCTACGCTAAAGCTTTGGCGGACTTGTGACGTCCGGCGCAGGCGGAACGTAGCAATCAATGTAATACCTTTTTAACCATTCCGGCGGAAGCCGGAATCCAGGAATCTACTGGATACCGTTTTTCAACGGTATGGTGAGTATGTGCCTTTTCTTAATGTCGTTTCAAAGAACCTGCTTAAGGTACGCCTTAGGCGGAAAGAATCTCCTACAACTTTCAGACGGGATCCTTCGCCCAGATTACATCGGAACTCAGGATTACGGCTTTTCATCCCGGCAGGAGCGGGAATTAAGCTTTTCTAAACATCTCCATACATAGTCAATTAAAACCCGATCTTGAATACACAAATGGTGCTAACAAATCATGTTATCTCTGCTATAATTAGACAGGCCGGCGATAAACCGGCAAAAGGGCTGCTGGGAGGCTTGTATGAAGAATAAAGAGATCCTGAAAATCCTTGAAGACAACGCACGCGCTACTACGAAACAGATATCGGCAATGACCGGCAACTCTTCCTCAGAGGTCTCTCGTTTTATCAAGCAGGCTGAAAAAGACCGTGTAATATTAAAATATAAAGCTATCGTAAACTGGGATAAGGTAGAAAACGAGCAGGTATGGGCGCTGATAGAGGTTAAACTTACGCCTGAGAAGGATGTGGGCTTCGACTCTATTGCAGAGCGTATCTACCGCTTCCCCCAGACCCGTACCGTATACCTCGTTTCCGGTAGTTATGACCTTTTTGTCCTTGTAACGGGCAAAACCAGTCACGAGATTGCTGACTTCGTCTCTCAGAAGCTTTCGCATATCGAAGGGGTACAGGCTACCGTTACCCAGTTCGTGTTGAAGAGATATAAAGAAGATGGTGAGTTAATAGAGGAAAAAGAAGAAGTAAAAAGACAGCTGGTTGTACTCTAATAACCAACATAAAAAAGCATGGAGTATACAATGCCTGATAATCCCATCGCTAAGCGAAGAACGTATCAAATATCGGACAAGGCAAATCGTTTATCACCCTCCGGAATACGCAGGTTTTTCGACCTGCTGGCTTCTACGGAAGGTGTAATCTCACTCGGTGTAGGAGAACCTGATTATTCAACCCCGTGGCATATCAGTGAAGCGGCTATTAAGTCCCTTGAAAAAGGGTATACGATGTATACCTCTAACTCCGGTACTCCCGAATTAAGACGGGAGCTTTCCCGACACCTGATGGATGAATATGATATCGACTACAACCCTGATACAGAACTGCTGATTACGGTGGGATCAAGCGAGGCTCTGGATCTGTCGATGAGAGCATTACTGAACCCGGGAGACGAGGTTATTATGCCCGATCCATGCTATGTTGCCTATGAAGCCTGTGTAATAATGGCTGGTGGAACACCTGTGAAAATACCTACTTCCCAGGAAAATGGTTTTGAGATAAACCCGTCCGATCTGGAAAAACTGGTCTCTGAAAAAACCAGGGCTATACTTATCGGATATCCGGCAAATCCGACTGGGGCTGTGATGAGTCGCAATAAGCTGATGGAGATTGCTGATATAGCCTTGCGAAACCATCTTATAGTGGTATCGGATGAGATATACGCCAAACTTGTCTATGACACAGAACATATCTGCTTCGCCACTCTTCCGGGAATGAAATCCAGTACAATATTACTTGGCGGCTTTTCAAAAGCCTACGCGATGACAGGCTGGCGTATTGGATACTCGGCTGCCCCGGCTGAAATTACCGCCGCTATGACGAAAATCCACCAGTACACGATGATGTGCGCTTCTACGATGGCACAGGTCGCTGCTCTCGAAGCCTTACGCAGCGGTGAATCCAGCGTTGTTGAAATGGTTGAAGATTATAACAAGAGAAGGCGGGTAATTCTGCACGGTCTGGAGGATATCGGATTATCCTGTTTCGAACCGAAAGGTGCCTTTTATGTCTTTCCATCGATAAAATCAACAGGAATGACATCCGAAGAATTCGCTGAGACTCTCCTTACCGAGGAAAAGGTTGCTGTAGTACCCGGTTCGGCTTTTGGAAAATATGGTGAAGGATATGTCAGGTGCTGCTATGCTACTTCGTTGGATAATATAAACGAAGCACTTCTCAGGATGAAGCGTTTTGTTAAGAAATTCAGCCGGTAAAGGTTTACGGATAAATGAAAAAACTGGTCTGTGAAAAATGCGGCAGAGAGATAGTTGACCCGGGTGATATAGAGTTGGTATTGGCAGGGATGGACGCCTGGCAGAATTCCGTAAGAGCCAGGGGTGAAGAACCCCGTGGAATTTTCCCCTGCAAACACTATAGAAACTGCGGTGGCGAGATGATAATCGTGGATGATAAAGAAAAGCCGGAAAAATCGCCAGGTAAACTTAAGAATCTCTTTCGCCGCAAGCCATAATATCTCAACGGAGGTGTTATCATTAAAAAGACGTATGCTGAAGCAGGGGTAAACATCGATGCCAAAGAAGAAGCTGTAAAACGTATCGGCCAGCTTGCTAAATCCACTCTAGGCCCGGAAGTCCTCAGCGGTGTCGGCTTTTTCGGCGGGATGTATGAATTTAAAGGCTATGATGAGCCTGTACTTATATCGAGTATCGACCAGGTAGGCACGAAGACCAAGATAGCCAATACTATGAATAAGCATGATACCGTAGGTATAGATATCGTCAACCACTGTGTAAACGATATTTTCACCGGTGGCGCCGCCCCTCTGTTTTTCCTCGATTATATCGGCTCCGGTAAGATGATTCCGGATAAAGTGGAATCCATCGTCAAAGGACTTACGACTGCCTGTAAAGATGTCGGTTGCGCTTTGATAGGCGGTGAGACTGGAGAAATGCCCGGCCTGTATTCCGCGCCGGAAGAATACGACCTGGTTGGATTTATTATAGGGGTCGTTGAAAAAAATAAAATCATCAACGGAAGCACTATTCAGCCAGGCGATATAATATTCGGTCTGCCGTCCAGTGGTCTGCATACCAACGGATATTCTCTGGTCCGAAATATATTCGGTGAGACGAAGGAAGTACTGGAGGTACATTATCCCGAACTGGGACAGACCCTGGGTGAAGCCTTGCTTGAACCGCATCGATGCTACTACAAACTGTTGAAACCTTACCTACCGCTTATCAAAGGTATGGCCCATATCACTGGCGGTGGTCTCCTTGACAATGTCCCTCGTATTCTCCCGGAAGGAACCGCGGCACAGTTTGATTCTTCAGCCTGGACGGTACCGCCCATTTTCAGGCTGATACAGGAAAGGGGAAATATCGACCTTATGGAGATGTACCACGTATTTAACATGGGGATCGGCATGACCGTTGTCTGTTCACCTGAAGATTCGGACGAGTTATATAGCATGCTTCCTGAAGCCATTATGATTGGTAAGATTATCCGGCAAGACAGTGATAAGAAAGTCATAATCAACTAGAATATAAAAGCGATTTACGAACGATGCCGGTATTTGGTTACGACCGAGAATCCCAGATTAATGCGTATTATGTAAACTGCCTATCTTTCATCTTCCCTGCCCTCCTCAAGCAGGTAAATAAATTGGATGTGTCTGAATTAATGAAGAACGCGATTGTCTGGAACAGCCACGACACTTCCTTCTTAATATCTTAACTAGGCAACTTGACACCGTTCTCGTAATTCATTATACTGATTCTAGTTGCAAATGATTATCATTTGCATTTATAAATAAGGTTAGTTGAATGACGTCGGAGATATCCAACACTCAAAAGAAGAACCGTGAACTGTTAAGTGAAGCAGGGCTTCGTAACACCAGTCAGCGGCAGTCCATTCTGGATATCATACGCCGCGGACAGGGACATCCGGATGCCGATGAGGTATATCGGAGAGCTCGTAAAAAGCAGCCTCGATTGAGTCTCTCTACGGTTTATAGAACCTTACAGACTCTAAAAGAATTAGGGCTGGTGGAAGAAGTACATCTTGATGAAACGCACCATCATTATGAGATAAAAGCATCCAATGAACATCATCACCTTATCTGTCTTGGCTGTGGAAAAGTAGTTGAATTCGAATGCCCGATGAGCGTGCAAATGAAAGAGGAAGTCAGTAAGGAAAAAGGATTTGAAGTAGTAAATACAGAAGTGCGAATGACCGGTTACTGCCCGGAATGTCGCAAGGAAAGAGAATCGTCAAATGCCGGGAAATAAGCATATCGCGGTCAGCAAGATGAAACCGGGGCAGACCGGGAAAATCATCGAAATACAGGGCGGACAGGGACTAACTGCCCGTCTTGGCGCTCTTGGAATAATTCCCGGACGGAATATCACCAAGATAAGCGATATGCTAATGAGAGGACCGGTAACCGTCAAATCAGGAAGTACCCAGGTAGCGATCGGTTATGGCATGGCAGATAAGATAATCGTTGAACTGAACTAGAATATACATATGAACATACTACTGATGGGAAATCCAAACGTCGGTAAGAGTGTAATATTTTCACGCCTTACCGGCGTAAAAGTTATCGCGTCCAATTACCCTGGAAGTACCGTGGGGTATACTAAAGGATATTTTAAAATCGGTGAGGAAATAGCCGATGTTATCGACGTGCCGGGAACGTATACTCTCGAGCCGACCAGCGAAGCAGAGAGAATCGCTGCCGAAATGCTGGAAATGGGAGATATCGTTATTAATGTCGTCGATGCTACGAACCTGGAAAGAAACCTTAATCTCACATTACAAATACTCGAAAAACAAATCCCGGTAATTATCGCACTCAATATGTGGGATGATACCGAACACCGGGGAATACATATCGATCTGGATAAACTCCGGGAATTACTCGGAGTACCGATCATCCCTACCGTAGCTATAACCGGTCAGGGTATTAAGGAGCTTGGTGAAAGTCTACATATGGCTGTGTCACCGGATACTCCCATACGCACATCCGATGAACGATGGGCAACCATAGGAAACATCGTCAGCCAGGTACAGACCGTGACTCATCGTCATCATACCTGGCGTGAAAGTCTGGGTGACGCTAGTGTCAGACCGTTCACCGGGACGGCCATGGCAGCAGCAATTCTGATCGGATCTTTCTTCCTGGTTCGCCTTGTAGGTGAAAGTCTGATAACTTACGTACTCGACCCGTTGTTTAATACCCTCTGGACGCCGGTGTTGCTTAAGCTGAACGATATTCTGAATGGCAGCGGTTTTTTCGGCGATGTCCTGCTCGGTCATGTTGTCAACGGAGAGATTAATTATGTAGAATCGTTCGGGCTCCTTACCACCGGTTTATATGTACCGTTCGCAATGGTGTTGCCGTATATCGTATCTTTCTACCTGGCGTTGGGAATCCTGGAGGACACAGGATACCTTCCCCGCCTGGCAATACTTATGGATACATTTATGCACCGGCTGGGCCTTCATGGTTATGCGATAATACCGAGTATGCTGGGAATGGGATGCAATGTTCCGGCCATTCTCGCCACCCGAATTCTTGAAAGCAAGAGAGAACGATTTATCGCTGCCACCCTGATATCCATCGCTATACCCTGCGCTGCTTTACAGGCTATGATCGTCGGTCTGCTGGGACAACATGGTATCCAGTATGTCATTATAGTCTACGCGACACTGTTCGTTGTCTGGATAATACTCGGTTTTCTTCTTAATCGCTTTGCCAGGGGATTAAGCCCTGAACTGCTGATTGAAATTCCTCCCTATCGTCTGCCTCCATTGAGGATAGTGGTAGAGAAATTATGGATGCGTATTCTCGGATTCCTGAAAGAAGCTATTCCACTTATACTTATTACGGTGTTAATAATCAACGTACTCTATTTCCTCGGTGTGTTTGATGCCATAGCCAACTTCACTGCGCCTGTCATTACTGGGTTACTGGGCTTACCCAAGGAAGCCGTTACGGCAATAGTCATAGGTTTTCTAAGGAAAGACGTGGCTCTTGGCATGTTGGCCCCTCTGTCGCTTTCAGCCGGCCAACTGGTCGTCGGAAGTGTGGTACTCGCTATGTTCTTCCCCTGCATTGCCACTTTTACAGTATTATTCAGAGAGTTGGGCTTGAAAACGTTACTGAAATCAGCGGTTATAATGATTATCGCATCACTACTTGTCGGCGGTCTGCTGAACCTGATTTTCTAAGAGAAGTCGACTATCTTTTACTTTGAGATACCTCTTCTATCTTTACCTTATTCAGGAGTTTTTCCACATCGGTTCTCCTGCATAGTTCAGTACCTGGAGTCATTACTGCTGCTGCACCCATAGCACCTCCAAGTCTGCAGGCTTCTATCAGCGGTTCGTTGCGTGATAATCTCAAAGCGAAACCAGCCACGGTACAGTCGCCGGCTCCTACAGCGCTCTTCACTTTTACCTTTGGTGGAGTTACCCTGTATACATTCTCTTTACTCGCTGCTATCAGCCCTTCGCTGCCCCTTGATATAAGTGCCACCTCTATTCCCCGATCCACTAACTCCATTGCCGCATCGATCACTGATTGTTCATCCGGTAAATTTCGGCCAAGCAATTTTTCAGCTTCGTGTACATTTGGCTTTATCATGTGTGGTTTAGCTTTGATTCCTTCGGTCAGCCAGTTATCCGCAACGTCAAGGACAGTCTTAATCCCGCGATTTTTAGCATCTGTAACAATCCGATAATAGATATCTTCGGGTGATCCGGGAGGTGCACTGCCGCCGATAACGAGCATATCAGGATTCGGCCTTATCCTACTCAGCTTCTTGCATAGCCTCTCGAGTTCTTTTTTTGATATCCGGGGGCCTGGCGCTCCGATTAACGTCTGATATTTCGTCTGTTTATCGACGATAATAAAATTGGTACGAGTTTCATGTTTAATCGGCGTAAAGCTGAAAAATACACCTTCTTCATCAAGCAGGATTTCCACCCGTCGACCGATATCTCCGCCTATAAACCCATAGGCGATAGTCACTCCGTCCATTTCCTTTATTGCCCGGGACACGTCGATAGCCTTCCCTCCCGCATATTGAACACGTTTCGTCCACCGGTTGGTCTCATCAACAAGGAGTCCGTCTACGATAATATATTCATCCAGGCACGGGTTCAGTGTCAGTGTTGCTATCATAATTCATCTCCGACATCTCAAATCACGGTTTGAGACATTATGTACTATTTTGTTTATAAATTCAAGGATACTACTTATTGAACATTGGCAATATACTGTTTGTCTTTCATACATACTTGGTCTATAATTGGCAAATATCAAACGGGTTTTCATATAAGGAAAACATGATACGCTGGTATTATTTCATAGCCAGATTTGCCATAATTCTGTTTTTTAAGGTTTTTACCCGATGGAAGGTAGTCGGGCTGAATAATGTTCCTTCCAAAGGGGAGCTTCTCATTGTGTCCAACCACCTCAGTAATGCCGATCCTCCCCTTCTCAGTGTTACACTCAAACGCGATGCTATCTTCATGGCCAAAAAAGAACTTTTTCGCAATCCGATACTCGGGTATATTATATATGGTTTCGGCGCATTCCCGGTACGTCGTGGTCAGCTGGATCGGCAGGCACTCCGCCATGCAGAAAAGATACTTTCAGGTAATAAGATACTGGTGATATTCCCTGAAGCTTCAAGAAGCAAAGAAGCCCGGTTGAAAAAAGCCTTCCCGGGATCCGCCATGATCGCAGTCAGGACTAATGCCGCGATCGTACCTGTAGCAATCACGGGAACGGAAAAAGTGGTGGGTCTGAAATGGATGTTACGACGTCCTGGAATACAGGTACGCTTTGGAAAACCTTTTAATCTTCCCCCGACAAGCGGCAAGAAAACCAGGGATGTCCTTGATGAATCGACAACTATTATTATGCGACGCATCGCTGATTTACTCCCCGCAGAATATCGCGGCATCTATTCCGGTCAGGAGAAAAACGATGAATCTTCGAATTGAAAAAGCTCCCAGAACCGGTTTTTGTTTCGGAGTGAAGCGGGCTATCGATACACTGGAAAAGGTAGCTCGTGAACGGGGGCAGATAGAGACCCTTGGGGCTGTCGTTCATAACCACCAGGTGATGCAGAGGCTTGCCGATATCGGCGTGCAGGTCGCCGATAGTGTCGAAGAAATTAAAGGTAATACAGTAGCTGTCAGCGCACATGGTGTTGGACCGCAGGTAGAAGATGAAATCCGGAAACGGAATATTGAGATAGTTAATTTCACCTGCTCGTTCGTACGCCGTGCTCAAAAAGCAGCGCAAAGATTGTCGAAAGCCGGTTTTTTTGTTATCGTCTACGGCGATGTCTCTCATCCGGAAGTAAAGGGTATATTGGGATGGGCGGATGGGAAAGGAATAGCTACTATGGATATCGAATCGCTGAAAAAACTGAAAGTACTACCCAGGCAAATAGGTGTGCTTTCACAGACCACACAGATCCCGGCATATTTTAATACATTCGTTAAGAACCTGATAGATTTCGCATTGAAAAAAGACGCTGAGATCAGGATTATCGACACGATCTGTCATGATATAAGAGAAAGGCAACAGGCTAATCTTGACCTGGCAAACAGAGTAGATATTATGCTTGTCATCGGCAGCAACACCAGCGCAAATACGAACCACCTGACACAGCTTTGTTCATCGGTCACGATAACATACCAGGTCGAAACAGCAGAGGATATTCAACCGTCCTGGTTCGAAGGTAACGAGCTTGTCGGTGTGACGAGTGGAACATCAGCCTCCGAAGAAACTATTAACGAAGTGGTATCCAGACTTAAGTCATTATGACTCTCACAATGAACAAGTCTGGTCTGTCTTAGTGAAAACTTAGTACGTCGTGGCAGGTATTTCTGTCATATACTCCAGAGTCCGGTTGCATATTTTCTGCAGGCTTTCAATCAGTAATTCACGTTCTTTCTCAGACAAAATTGAAAACACTTCGTGTATAGTCTGTCTTACGAGAGAATCCTGGTAAGCTTCATTCCCTTTCTCGGTCAATCCTATT
>Ga0154674_1039_pt1 | contig 9862 bp, 12 predicted proteins | sample Rifle2008BG13ft_FD_116103 | JGI IMG/M metagenome (GOLD analysis project Ga0154674, IMG submission 116103) | Chloroflexi bacterium RBG_13_46_14
TTCGAAAAGTGACTCCATTGTAGCTCATCTCACGGTAGTTTTTGCTCCACTTGCCGTAGCGAAAACGATCGAAAATTATACCGGTATAAGTATTAAGCGATTTGTGAAGCAAGCTCAGCATCTCAAACTAAGCCGTTTTATACCTGAATGTTTATACCTGAACTTGACAAGTTTACCTTAATGTCATATACTCCAATTCCCCCATTGTCCTGACAGTGAAAATACTCGCTATTAGGAGGATGAGATGGCAGAGCAGAGGAATTACCGTGTATCACAGATCGACGGCAAGATCACCTGGCAGGTGGAGGAACTCTGGGACAGTGGAGTAGTTCGCGGACCTTACGGAACAAAAGACGCGGCAATCCACGCTGAAGAAAAATTCGCGATCGAAAACAATTTCCTAAACAGCCTGGTATTAAAGGAAGCCATAGAACGGAAACTGAACCTGGAAAAAGCCTTCACAAGAGACGATGAAGGAAACTGGACATGCACCCAGGCATGCTCGCTGACTATCGACAAGAAGGAGTTACGGTTCAGCGAAGGTTTGACATTCGCCAAAGGAATTCCTTTCATAGGAGTCGATATCGCGGATTGGCTGGAAAAAAACGTTAAAATTTAGAGTTCAATTCCGGATCTTTCCGTTTTAGCCATAAACACTTGTAATTTCCATTCATATGTGCTATTATAATACTACTATATGGGAAAAAGTTAGGTATTCCTCATAGTTTCTCCTTTTCGAGGGGAACTTTTTTATGGGTCATTATCCCGGGTGAGATTAACCATGGGGGACGTGGTTTATAAACCCTTCTAGGATCCTATCTGGTTTATCTTTAGTACGGAATCAGTTGCCGTCTCCTGTGTTACTTAAGTCACATCCCGCAGGCACGTAAGTGGATTATAATTGTCTCAGGTATGCCAACAATCCCATATCAATGAATGACTAAAAGGAGGTGAAATAGTGGATGTATTGGAAAAGGTAGCGTCATCCCTGGAGAACGCACTGGATCTGATTCTGGGAGAAGATATCCAGAAACGGTCGGACAAGTATATCGAACATTACCTGTACCCGAATAGATATTAATTCCGATGAATTGAGAAGTTCGGTACTTAAGAAAGTCTTGACCGGACTGTGGAGGACTAAAGGAGAGCAAATGCTCTCCTAAAGTTTTTCCAGCAGTATGTTTATCGTATCGATGAATTCGATGTTACACTTACGTTTGCAGAATTATATTTTCCATGGACAACTACCAGGTCAGTTCCAACCTTAAAGAGTATTCCTTCGACTGTTACCGTCTTACCTTCTCCGTATATAGCTTTTTCACCAGCCTGATAACTGTCCCAGAGTTCTGGCTGAATACGCACATCCACTTCGCCTTTACTGTTTCCGAGTTTCAGATACATACCGCCAACACCCATTGGATTCTCGACAGCGTAGGTGATTTTCCCTTTTACTTTAACAATCTGGTCTATCATCGACATATCAACCTGGTCAGGTGTAATCGTATTAGCATCCGGCGCACAACCGGATAAACATACTGCTAACAGAACCATAATTGAAATCAGTTTAGAAATCACGCTAAACACCTGATATCACCCGTAATAGATTCTAATCGGCAGAAAATAGTAGTGTCAACCAGGGAGTAATCACCATAATTGACATGACTAAATTATGAGACTATGCTGAAACAAAGCCAGCTTCAAAGAGGAATCTCAAATTGGTAGATTTAAATATTTTACAAAAGACTCTTGGGATAAAATTCAGGGATATTTCACTTCTGGAGAAATCCCTGGTACACCGTTCCTATTTAAATGAAAACCAGGGTGTTGAATCTGATTCCAACGAAAGACTCGAATACCTTGGAGACGCAGTTCTCGGATTTATCGTAGCGGAGAAATTATACCGAGATTTCCCCGATTATGATGAAGGCAGAATGACCAGGCTTCGCTCGGTACTGGTACGCAGGGAAACTCTCGCCAGGATATCGAGGAGTATTAACCTTGGAGAATACCTCTTTCTTGGAAAAGGAGAAGACACCAGCGGTGGTAGAAACAAATCGGCCAATCTCGCCTGTGCTCTCGAAGCAGTTATTGGCGCAGTTTACCTGGATCAGGGAATGGTAAAAACCAGGAAAATGGTTATCAAGCTGCTGGCAGAGGAATGGCAGAAAGCAATAAAAAAACCGGCTGCAATTGATTACAAGTCCAGGCTCCAGGAGTTGATACAGTCACGCGAACAGAGGATTCCATCCTATCAGGTAACGGGAGCATCGGGTCCCGACCATATAAAAACGTTCAGCGTCGAGGTTAGACTCGGAAACCAGGTACTGGGCAGTGGTTCCGGTAAGAGTAAAAAGGAAGCGGAGACAGAAGCAGCCAGACAAGCATTGGAAAAGATATCATAAGACTTTACACGCCTATTCTTCTCTGATAAACTGCAAGTGAGAGGAGAATATTTTCAATAGCCACTCAGAGGTGAAATTATGGGAAAACGGGATTACAAAGGCCGGGAACCTAAGAAAGAGAAAAAGGACGCAAAGAAAAAGAACCTTACCACTACCGTTATTCCTACCACTATGCCTGTTGAAGTAATCAGGAAGGAAAGGAAAAAGAGAGAGGAAGAAGAGGAAGACTAGCGTTTTCTTTCACGCTTTTCGTACGGATAAATACATTACGTGTATAAGTCCGCAGTTTTAGAAGTAGTTAACCGGCTGGTACACCAGTAATCACCGGAATATCGGCCGGTTGTTATTTTCCAGTGAAATTCTTTAGTTATGGATGAGTTAAGCGCAATCAAGGCTACGGTACACGGACGTGTTCAGGGAGTTTTCTTCCGCGCTTCTACACGGAAGGTTGCCAGAGAACTGGAACTCTCCGGGACGGTTCGCAACCTGCCCGGCTGGAAAGAAGTTGAAGTTCACGCTGAAGGTGAAAAGACACAGTTAGAAAAGCTTATTAAGTTTCTGAAAACAGGTCCGCCAGGAGCAAAAGTAGAAAAAGTTGATATTGAATGGCTGGAATATACCGGTAGATATATCGGATTTTACGTCATCTATTAGTGGGAAAAGTTCAACATTTTATCATATCGAAAAGGTGTATTTTGAACCTTATAAATCCAATTCGATTTTCGCATTTGCAATAAGATCGAGATAATCCATTTTTAGCCCGAGTTCCTCAGTTACTTCACAATCTACCTCGTAAGGTTCTCCGACGAAGGTTTTTCCGTAATCTTCAACCTCTCCATAAGCAGAATCATCAGGGCCGGTAAATATCTGTCGGCCTTCAATTATTCCCAGGTCGAATGGAAGCGTGAAATAAAGGTCGGTAATCACCCTGTCGATACCAAGACTGTAGAGAGTTTCCCACCCGGTCAATTCACCGGTACTGTATTTCGAACTGGGCAGAAGTGTAAGCATATTCATTATACTCAGGCTGCCTACATCCCTGTAAACCTTAAGGGGAGCGACGGAAATCAGGAAATCACTGGACAGGATTACGTTGGGAACCCAGAAAGTAGGCACCATCAGTGGCTTGGTTAACGGGTTATCCACTTCAACCCATATACAGTCTTTGACATCCAGCATCAACACCCGTGGAAAGTCGTAACCAAGTGACTGGTAAATGGGATATATAGACTCGCCACCGGTAGTTCCCTCAAGGATCAGGATATCGGCATCACTTACCTGCCTGATCCCCCTGATTATCGTCGAAAGCAGTTCACGGCTTGTGGTAACAGGATAAGGTTCCATGAAGCCAGCACTCGGTTTTATCAGCACACGCCTGGCCCGGGCTATCGTTGTCGGCGCCTTAAATACAAAGTCAGCAGCATCAAATTTCAAATCTTATTTTTCCTCCGTTGACAGGACAAAAAGACATTAACTCTTACATCGCCGGTTTCAGAACTACGATACGGGTACTCTCAGGAAGTTCGCCTGCTTTATACTCAATTTCACTCGTATCCATAACGGTAACGTTTGTTTTCCCATCCGTGAAGCTGTCGACACCTGCAACCGGGAAATCGGGGCACCTGTCATTGCAGAAATGCATAGGTATCACTACTGCAGGTTTCAGCTTTTCAATGACGGCATCGGCAATTGTGGCATCAATGGTAAAATTACCCCCTACCGGAGCCATCAGGACGTCGACCTTACCGATTGCAGCCGCCTGCTCGTCACTGAGCATGTGGCCGAGATCACCAAGATGACAGACTTTTATACCATCTACTTCGATGCAGTAGATCACGTTAGAGCCACGCTCATTTCCGCCTGAAGCGTCATGATAGGTATCGATCCCGCTTAGCTTAATGCCTTTTACTTCAATCGGTGTGGATTCATTTATTACTTGCGGATTACCCCGGACAGCGGCGACATTGTTATGATCGCCATGTCCGTGACTCACCGTCACGATATCTGCGGACTCGTCTATAGGTCTGTAATTCATTCCGAGAATTGGTTCATAGGGATCTGTTATTATCTTTACTCCGCTATCAGAGGTTATCAAAAAAGATGCGTGACCCAGCCACTTGATCTTCATAACAACGTTACCTCCACGATTTTTAATCAACCAGCGATAATACAAGGTTTACCAGTGTCCTGACCGGCACTCCGGTAGCACCTTTGACTTTATAACCCTTCGTCTTATCCGTATACGCGGTACCGGCGATATCCAGGTGGACCCACGGCACATCACCTACAAATTCTCCCAGAAAGAGAGCTGCCGTTATCGATCCAGCTAATCTGCCGCCTACGTTTTTAATATCGGCAACATCACTCTTGTTTTGTTCCTTATATTCATCGTACATCGGCATCTGCCAGATACGCTCACCGGCTTCTTCACCGGCAGCGATAACTTTATCAGCCAGTTCCTGGTTATTGGCAAATGCACCGGTACATACATCACCCAGGGCTACCTGCATTGCTCCAGTCAGAGTTGCTACATCGACGATTTGCCTAACTCCCTGTTTCCTGGCATATCCTATAGCGTCGGACAGAGCCAATCTTCCTTCGGCATCAGTGGAGATTATCTCAATGGTTTTTCCCTCCATCTGTGTGATAACATCACCCGGCTTCAGGGCGTTTCCATTAGGAAGGTTTTCAGTGGCCGGAACAAGACCCAGCACATTAATCTCCGGTTTCAGCCTGGCAATGGCGCCCATTGCTGCTATAACTGCGGCTCCGCCGGACATATCGTCCTTCATTTCCTCCATTCCCGCAGAAGGTTTGATAGATATACCACCAGAGTCGAAGGTAATTGCTTTTCCGATCAGGGCGATTTCTATATCGGTCGTTTTCCGACCAGTGTATTTCATAATAATAAACTTCGGGGGCTGTTCACTTCCCCTGGCTACGCCCAGTAAAGCTCCCATTCCCAGTTCCTGCATATCTTCTTTTTCAAGAATTTCTACTTCCAGGTCTGTTTCATCGCCTGTCTGCCTTGCCTTTACCGCCATATCGGAGGGAGTCATATAATTAGCAGGTTCATTTACCATGTTACGGGCATTCATGGTTGCTTCGGCTATGATTTGACCTTTAACATAGCCTGATTCTATTTCGGATATCATATTATCATTATTTGCCAGGATCGTAAGTTGCCTGATATTACCATGTTCCGCTTCTTTGGTGATATGGCGTCTGAAGCTGTACGTACCCAATAACGCACCTTCGGTCATTGCCTGGCCTGATTTATCGGCAGGAATCTTGTTATTACCGAATATAACGGTTGCAATAGTTTCAACATTGTTTTGTTCAAGTGAACGGCAGGCTTCCGCAGCCGCCTTGCGGATGCTATCAAGACTCAATTCATCCTCTTTGCCTAATCCGCAAATTACCACTCTTGAACCAGGCAACTTTCCTAGCGTATGAATAATCGTTACCTGGCCGAGTTTCCCCTTTATCTCTCCGCTGTCCAGTAATCGAGAGATTACTCCCTCGAGGGCAGAATCTATCTCAGCCAGGTCACCTTCAAGGTGATCCGTTCCTTCAAAAAGGTATAATATAATAGCGTCGGCTTCTACTTCCCTGATATTACCAGAAGCTATCTTTATCTCCACCCTCGTCTCCTTATTCCGTGTTCCATTCGTTCAAACAACATTCGCGAATTCATTAATAATATAGAGTTTGACTAAAATCACGATTACCCGGTATCAGGGATTGTGTTTACTGGAAGAGATCGAGGAACTTGCACTCAGCCCCGGGCAAACGCGGATTACTTTTCTATCAGATCTGAAGGATAAAATAATCTCAAGATCGCGTCTTTCCGTATCACGAGTATCACAAATCGAGAAGTGTATATCAAAACTCTATACATTTATTATAGAGCTTTTCATTACTTAACGCTAGATGTGTTATGAAACTTTTATTTCCTGAGAACAATTTTGAGACGCCCGTATTAATTCTCACAACCATCGGATCATTGGAATACCAACTTATCAGTAAAAAGAATCAGGGGCTATCGGTATGATCTGCTGCGTTATGGATAGTAATACTGTTATCCTGAAGTTTGCTTGTTTCGCCTTATCCTTCGGTCAACAACAGCCGGACTTAATAATACGATCAGCATTGTCAGCGTCAGGCCTAAAAACAATGGAAGGCCGATTCTTCCTTCAGAGTAATACGTAACCATTATAAGACTCAGGAATCCTGAAAGAAGTAGAAGGATACCTCTCAACCATCGCTGCCTCAGTCTGATAAAAGCAATCGTGGTCGCCGCCAGAGCGAGAAAACTCAACCCTATACCAGGAGCAAAATAACCTAGATATTCCAGGTTAACTTTAAGAAATTCCCCTTCTTTACCGGCGGCCAGAAACCAGCCGATAACAATCGGAACGGGTAGAGTCATCAATGCGCTGTAAAGCCAGTCTCTTTTTACCGTCTTTACGGTAACCGACCATACAAGTACCGCCACAAGGGGAAGATATATGATTATTGCTACCCATGACCAGCCCGCGGGAAGGTAGAGAAGCAGTATACCTGCCAGCAGCACCGGTATAAAATAATATCCTCGCCACGGGAAAAGCCAGACCGGCCTGCCATGGAGCCAACCATAAAGAGCCATAGCCAGTACCACTCCGAGGGTGATAACTAACCAGCCTACTCCCTGCCACCAGTTCAGAATAAACAGAAGCGCGAAAAGCATGTGAGGTAACGAAGCCAGGAGAGCCTGTTTCCAGGTACCCTGGCTGTGTGTTTCATAAATCTGACGAGCGATAAGAGCCGCCGAGCCGAAGAATTTTATACAAGATGCAGCTGCCTCTTCTTCTGATAGACCGGCATCTCTCATTTCCTGGAATTCATCTTCGATGTGTGACTGAAGTTCATTGATAACCTCATTCTCATCCGCCGCATCCAACCGCAGATTGTTCCTGATATCATCCAAATAACGACTTAACGACGTTACCACTCTTCCACCTCATATCAGGGAGTAGCAGGTCGAATAATAAGGTTCATAGCATACAGGAAATCCTGCCACTGGGTTATCTTCTCTTCCAGAAGTTTATTCCCTTTTTCTGTTATATGGTAGTATCTCCTCTGTCTTCCGCTAGGAAGCATTTCCCACTTCCCCTCAATCAAGCCGGACTTTTCCAGCCTGTGAAGCGCCGGATAAAGAGTACCTTCCTTGAATTTGAAGTATCCCTGACTCCGTTTTTCCAGTTCCTTGATAATCTGGTAGCCATACATCGGTTGGCGACCTATCAGGCATAACAACAAGGACTCGGAACTGCCCTTCATTAACTCTAATCGTTGTACCACGGCAGCTACCTCTCTTTTAAAAACTTCGAGCATTTATGAGTATAACAATACTATCAAATGCCATTGTTCATTACAATACATCGATGTTAAAAAAAAGTAACCAGATGGTTACCTTATCAATTGCCGTACATTCAATCTACAATACAGGGAAAACCGGAGGTATTGATAACTGTTCCCGCAATATATCTTTATCGATTTCTCCTGACTCATTCCTTGGCATGGGTCCGGAGAATATAATCTGTTTGGGAATCTTATAACTGGCGATACGTTCAAGGCAAAACTGCCTGATATCCTGCTCCGTTATCTTGGTATTTTTATGCAGATTGATCACCACTCCTATAATCTCTCCGCGCATCCTGTCAGGAATTCCCATAACGGCAACATCAGCCACTTCCGGCATTTCTGCTATTACGCTTTCGACATCTGTCGGATATATATTCTGTCCTTTGACAATAATCGTATCTTTACTTCTTCCCGTAATATACAAATAACCGTTTTTATCTTTCATTCCGATATCGCCGGTATACAGCCATCCATCCTTAATAAACTTATCGGTATCTTCGGGATTGTTATAGTATCCCTTCATTATTGGTCCTTTCACCAGGATCTCGCCGGATTCGTCTGTCGATGCTTCGGTACCGGTAGTATCAACTATTTTTATGTTCCAGCCGGATAACGGCTTACCAATCGATCCTATCTTGATTGCTTCAGTGATTGGCGGACAGGTCACATGGCAAACCGCCTCGGTCAGACCGTAACAGTCCATAATATCAAGCCCAAACAACTCTTTGAATTGTCGTGCAGTACTGGTAGATAAAGGAGCCCCGGCGCTGGCACATAATCGTAACGAACTAAGATCCTCATGGATCCCCTCTTTTTTAGCCATATCCACAGCAAGAGCAAATATGTAGGGCACTCCAAGGAACATCGTTCCTTTCTCGCGCTCAATTGCAGACATAAAACTATTTATTGATAGTCCTGTACCAGGAACAAGTACAATGGTACCACCTGTATAAATAGTTGAAAGCGCTGCAGCAACCAGACCGTATACGTGAAACATCGGTAATGCAAACAGCATCATGATATCGTCAGCGGTCTGATTATACCCATCCGAAGACATAATAACTTCTTTTACCAGGCTGCTGTGAGAAAGCATGACTCCCTTGGGCTGAAATGACGAAGCCGAGGTATACATTATTACCGCTATATCATCCGGTGAAGGTCCATCGTTCAAATATTCATCCGAACCTGAATCAAGAAATTCACAAAACCCGGTGAAACGACCTTTCTGTTCGGAACTCTCTTCAATAATGAGTTTAACTGACTTTAAATCATGTATAATTGGAGTCATTACATCCAGCGCTGTTTTCTCCGAGACGATAGCAGCCGGAAGCGAATTATTGAATAATGATTTCATCTCCCTGAGCTTGTACTGCTGGTCGAGTGGAAGTGGAATCGCACCAATCTTGGTTATACCAAAGAGGGTAATGAAGAACTCGGGACTGTTCGACAGGAATAACGCTACTCTGTCGCCTGGGTTGATGCCGGCTTTTTTTAGTGCGCTGGCAAATCGATTGGATTCTTTATTAAGAGACGTATACGTTATCCTTCGGTCACCGTATACTATCGCATCTTTATCCCCATATCGGGAAGCTGTTCGCTCCAGCACCGATTTCAGGTTCATCGAAGATTATTCCTCGCCAAGTATCACCCTTGCGTCTACGGCTGTCGCGCCATCGCTGTAAGCAAAAACGGGGTTAAGGTCGAGTTCATCTATCTCAGGATGCCGTTCCACGAAAGCAGAGACCTTAAGTATCAATTCCTCAAGGTTTTTTATATCCACGGCTTCCTGGCCACGATATCCTTCCAGTACCGGATATCCCTTGATCTCTTTTATCATCTCCCGGGCGTCTCTTTTTTCCAGGGGCACTATTCTGAAAGATACATCTTTGAGTATCTCCACAAGGATACCACCGAGACCGAACATTATCACCGGTCCGAACTGGGCGTCCTTGGACATTCCTATAATTACTTCAACACCGGGACGCGCCATTTGCTGAACAGATACACCTTCGATCTTCGCATCCGGATATGCTTTTTTGATAGCCGTCATAATG